>Ga0222714_10001856_pt1 | contig 23293 bp, 27 predicted proteins | sample C33_3DmetaG_FD_165048 | JGI IMG/M metagenome (GOLD analysis project Ga0222714, IMG submission 165048) | Estuarine water microbial communities from San Francisco Bay, California, United States - C33_3D | ecosystem: Environmental > Aquatic > Marine > Unclassified | place: USA: California...
ATATTTATGATTATTCTGCAGCAGCAGAGTATGAAATATCTCACAGTAACGTATCGGCTAATGCTACATTAAATATGGCTCAAGGGCCTGTGATATTAGAAGAAAATGATATTTTACGAATTATGGCTAACTCTGCAAACGTAGTATCAGGAATGGTTTCTATATTAGAAATAAACAGATCGGATCAAAATGGCTAAAAAAGCTAAAGGATTTGGTGTTAATACTTTTGTTAAAAGCAAAAGAAAAAAACGTCCTGGTAGACATAGTAAAAAACACAAAGGAAAGAAATATTCGGAGAGAGGCCAGGGTTCTCCTTTTTAAGGTAGACAATTAAAACAAAAAACATTATATAATACGTATGACAGATGATATTAAAATAGAAGAACAATACATAAAAGGATATGAAATCGTAGATGGTAAGCAAATACCTATTATTCATTGTCCTACCAAAGTAACTGTAAAAAATAAAAAAACAGGAATCGTATATACTTCTGAGGAAGAGGCTAAACAAGATATAGCTAATCCAAACACAGACACAACCGAAGAAGATATTCAAAAAGATTTAGCTGTTACTGTGGCTCATCTTAAATTATTTGGCGAAACAAAATAGAACATGGATCCATTAGGTGGAACGGAACTGCAGTACCAACTGTTGTATAAATACGTAGACAATGATCTATTACATGAGTTTCAAATAACCACCTCTGTACCAGAAAAAATACCTTTAGCAAAAGATAAAATTAATATCCTTTGGGAACAAAACTCTTACGATCAACCTAATATAGCTCCTTGGTTTAAAGACAAAACTAATCATGATAAATATGATTGGTACGTGTTTAATTCACATTGGTGCGTAGAAAAATATCGTATGATGTTTGATTTACCTTCTCACAAATGTACGGTTATTAAAAATGCTATTGATAGATTTCCAGGGAGAGCCGTATATCAAGAAGGGCAACCTTTAAAATTAATTTATACTTCTACTCCATGGAGAGGATTAAATGTATTGTTAGGTGCTATGCAATTAATTAAAGATCCTTTAATTACTTTAGATGTATATTCCTCTACTCAAGTATATGGAGATGCGTTTAAACAAAAGAATGATGAACTATACCAACCCTTATATGATCAAGCAAAACAATTAAGTAATGTAGTATATAAAGGATATGCATCGAATAAAGAAATTATGGATAACCTATCTAACTATCATCTTTTTGCTTATCCTAATATTTGGGAAGAAACTTCTTGTATATCCGCTATAGAAGCATTAGGAGCAGGATTACATGGCATTGTAACTAACTATGGAGCGCTTTATGAAACTTGTTCGGAATGGCCTACCTATGTTCAGTATAACAGAAATTATAAAAACTTAGCAGAATGTTTTGCGTATGCAATTGAAGGAATTGCTAAACAACTACATACGGAAGGAATGCAAAATTTATTAGCATCTCAACAATCCTTTTATGAAAAATTCTATCATTGGAAAAATAGAAAATATGAATGGACAAACTTTTTAACAGGAGTAGTAAATGACCGAAAATCATGAACCTATATGGTTTAACAACGAACAACGGCCAACGGAACAAAAAGGTTATTCTTTATTTGTAGCAACACCTGTACATAGTGAAGTATCTATTCATTATGCACAATCTTTATTGGAATTACAAAAACATTGTTACAAGAAAGGGGTAAAAATCCAATTTAATTTAATGAAATCCTCTTTGGTTACTCAAGGAAGAAACATGTGTGTAGCTGCTTTTTTAAAATCAAGTTGTTCTCATTTATTGTTTATTGATTCGGATATATCTTTTAATGGAGGAGCTGCAGAAAGATTAGTAGCTTGTGACAAAGATGTAATCTCCATTCCTTATCCTTTGAAAGATATTAATTGGGATAAAGGATTTGATAGAATTCAAAATGAAAAAATTAAATCCGTAAAAGATTTACGTAACAAAGCTTTTTACCGATATCCTTTTAAAGTAGAAAATAGTGATCAAATTAGAATTCAAAATGGTGTTATTGAAGTAACTCATTCTCCTACAGGGTTTATGTTGATAAAAAGAGAAGTTTTTACTAAATTGATAGAGGCTTATCCAGAATTCCGAATTGATCAAGATCAAGTAATTAACGGTAAAAATGAAAGAATACCTCATATGTGGAATTTCTTTGATACAGAGTTTGACAAAGAAAAACACACTTATTTAGGAGAAGACTTTGCTTTCTGTAAACGATGGAAAGACATAGGGGGTAAATGCCATGCTTGGATTATGGATTATATAACTCATGTAGGAGAACATCAGTATACAGGTCGTTTTGCTGATGAGTTGATACTACCTGATAAATAAGATAAAATCACATAAATAGGTATTTAAATTTATGGATCCATTAACACTATTAGCCATCTTTGGCACCAATTTTTTAATGAGCAAGGCACAAGGTGCCAAAACAAAGGATGCTTTAAAAGGCTCTTTGTTAAATACTGCTGTATCTTCTTTTATGCCAGGTGGTAATTCAGGACAAATTTTTGGTAATGAGGCTATGAAAGCTGGTTTAACACAAGCTTCTAATCAATTTGCTAATCAGTCTTTATCTCAAATATTAAAAGATAGAGCAAAAGATTTTGCAGCACAAAAAGTAGCTACAAATGTATTAGGAATGAAATCTGGAGAAGCTAGCTTACTTTCTAATTTAACAGGAAATTTTGGAATGGGAGATGCTTTTGCACAAGGTGTTAGTCCTGTGGATGAGGCTATGCGATCTAAAGGAGCAACTTCTATATCAGACTTTATTAGAAAATCACAAGAAGCGGGAAGAGGTTTATATGATCCAAGGGAAACAGAAGGTGGAGCAGTTGATGTTGCTTCTATTTTAGAAAAAGCTTTTGGTGGAGATCAAGAAGGTGGAGGAATTGATGTTGCTTCTATTCTTAAAGACGCTAATGTAAAAGACCCAGGAACAGGTAATGGTATATCAGATCTACTTTCAAAAGCTGGTGGAGTAATTAAAGAATCGGTTCAAAAAGATGGTAAGTACGATATGGATAAAATAGTTAAAGGAGCAACTGTGTTTGGTCTTCCTTTATTACTATATGCAACAGGTGCATTTGAACCAAAACCTGTAACAAGCTACATGCCAACTTATAATGTAAATTATCCTAAATTAAGAGAAGCAAGGGGACCAATGAAACGAATTGATCCAGCTACAGGTAAAGAAGTAGAAGTAGCGCAAGTAGCAAGTCCAGAAGAACTATATGGATCGTCTGGTGAAAGTCCTTACGCATGGTCAGAAAAAACATTCTATCCAAAAAAATATAACACAGGCGGACTAGCAGAATTACAAAAATTTAATGAAGGTGGAGTAAGTTATCTACCTACCAAAAATACTCATGACGAAGACGATATGGAAAATTACATGAGAGTAAATGGACATATAGAAGATCATAATGGTGATAAAGACGAAGATACAGTATTAGCACAATTAGCGGATGGAGAATTTGTAACTAGAACAGATGGTGTTTTAGGAGCAGGCATTATCGCTGGGGCTAATCCTAAAAATATTAATGACATGAGAAAAAAAGGTGCTAAATTTTTTTACGAACAACAAAAAAGGTTTAAAAGAGTATTTGATTTAATCAATGCCAACAGAGCTAGTACAGTTTCGTAAAGAAGAAATTGAAAAAGTATGGCCTCTAGCACACGCATTAGTGCAAAAGGCTTGTGAAACAAATGGAGGTTATAATGCAGAACATATACTCGAATATCTTAAAGAAGGTAGCATGCAATTATGGATGGCTATTGAATCTGAAAGTAATAAAGTTATTTGCGTATGTGTTACCGAAATTAGGAAGTATCCTAATTTTAAAGTTTGCGACTTACGGATTACGACTGGTGAACAGTTTGAACGTTGGTATAACTTCATGGATCAAATATGCGAATGGGCTAAATCAAACGGCTGTAGAAAGATGGAGATCTTTGCAAGACCAGGATGGGAACGTATACTTAAATCAAAAGGATTTAAAAAAACACACGTACAAATTGAAAGAAACTTATGAATATTAATAGATTAAAAAAAGAAATTTTAAATCATTTTCCTACTAAAGACAAAGTAGAATTATTTAAATGTTTATATCAAGACATTACTGGTAAAGGACATCAAGAAGATATTCACTTAGCACATATTAATGAGTTTGAAAGAAAACTATTACTTATGCATGGTGGTAATGGAACTGTATTAGAAGAAACAGGATTACCACAATACTTTGGTGGCGGAGGTGGAGGTTCAGCTCCTTCTACTCAAACTCAATTTGTTAGAGAAGCTCCAGGTATTGAAGAAAGAAAATTAGAGTTAATGGACTTAGCTAGAAGTCTAACTCAAACTCCAGAGAGATTACCAGCTATACAAGTTGCTCCGTTAAGTACTTTAGAACAACAGGGTATAACAGCCGCTGGGACGACTGGTATTGGTGCACCTGCTGTGCAATCAGGACTTGCTTCTCTTCAAGGAGCGCAAACAGCCGCTGGTCAAGCTACTGGATTAGCTAATCTTTATGGAGCAGGTGCTGTGCAAGCTGCAGCAACCGATCCTACTTCCGCACAGTTTCAAAATTATTTTAATCCTTATCAACAGTACATTACAGATGAGATTAACAGACAATCACAAATGCAACAAAATCAAATTGCACAACAAGCTGTTCAATCTGGTGCTTTTGGTGGTGGAAGAGAAGGAGTGCAAAGAGCAGAACTTGGAGGACGAACATTATCTGCTATCGGACAAGCACAAGGCACTGCATTTGAAAATGCATTAAGAGGCTTTCAACAAAATCAAGCTTTGCAAGCACAGACAGGATTACAAGCAGGTCAACTTGGATTACAAGGAGGACAATTACAAGCACAAACAGGAGTACAGGCAGCTCAAACTGCAGGTCAACTTGGAACTACACAACAAGCTATGGCTCAAGGAGATATTAATCAATTAATGGCGGCAGGAGGTTTACAAAGACAACTTGCACAACAAGGATTGGAAGCTGCAAGACAATCTACCTTACAGCAACAATATGAACCTTATCAAAGATTAGAATACTTAAAAAATATTTATGCTGCAGGTCCTACTTCTCAATCTGGAATTACTGCGACTACTACACCTACTTCTAGTCCATTAGCACAATCTATTGGAACAGGATTGGGTGCGTATGCTGCATACAGTGGAGTGTCAGGTAAATAATGGACAAAGTATTAAGCAGACCTCTTTTTAGAAATAAGTATTTGGCAGAGCAAAAAGCTATGTCTACTACCAAAGGTGGACTTGCTGTATTAAAACTACAAGAAGGTGGATTAAGTGTAGGAGAACGAAGAGCTATTAAACTACAGCCATTTGTATCTGCTTTAATGGGAGCACAGATCCAACCTGGTGAAGGTGAAGGAAGTGCTTTAGCAAAAGCATTTGGAGCAGGTTTTCAAAAATATCCTGAAGCTTTAAAAACTATAGCTGCTATTGATAAAGCAGAAGCGGAAAAGCTTGCTAACTCTCCAGCTGCTAAGGCGGCTAAAGCAAAAGCAGATTTAGAAAAAGAATTTAGAACTATTTATACCGGCAATAAAGTCGTTAAAGAATTTAATGATGCAAACGGTAAAATTAAAAGTATTGTTCAAGCATCTAAGGGTAAAACAGGTGCTAGTGACATAGCTCTTGTGTTTAACTATATGAAATTACTAGACCCTACTTCAGTTGTTAGAGAAGGAGAATTTGCTACTGCTAAGAACGCACCTGGTGTACCTTCGGCTATAAGAGGTACCTTTAATTATCTAAGGGGTGGAGGTATTTTAGATGAACAAGCTAGAATGCAAATGGTTAAAGAAGCAGTTAAACAGTTAGCTCCTTATCAAACCAATATAGATAATTTTAGAACTTCTATTGAAGAAAGCGAAGTTATTAAATCTAATCAAATTAACACTAATAATCTTTTTATTGATACAGATAATAGAAGAGTTCCAATTAAAGCTGGATACAAACAATTCAAGCTACCTAAAGGAAGTTTGTTATTCGACTATAAACAACAAACTACTGTTACACCTAATGGTAACAAAATAATAAAAGATACTTATGTCTATAAATTACCAGATGGAAGATTTTTAGAAATTAAGGAGGATTAATGGCTCAAATTAAAATATATGAACCATCAGAATATTTTAATACCTTAAAACAAGGTGACGTTGATACAGGTGAAGGTTCTTTACCTGAAGCTCCACTTAAAATAAGATTTTTAGTAGAAGGAGCACCTAATAGAGAATCTAAATTAGCAACCTTAAAAAAATTTTATACAGATGTTCAAGAAATCGAAGATGGTAATTATATCTTAACTGATGCTAAAGGTAAGAAACATATTTTTGATGATAGAGAAAAAACTAATTTTGCAGATTTTATTGATGCATCTAAAGAAATAACAGAAGCTTTAGCATCTACAGCAGGAGCCATTGGAGGATCTATGATTGCACCAGGAGCGGGTACGATAGTAGGATCTGGAGCAGGTATGGCGGCAGGAGCAGAAGCATTTGAAAGAGTGGCTCAAATGTTTGGTACAGAAATTTTACGAACTCCAGAAGAGTATGCTAGACAAAGAGCAACCGATGTTGCTTTTGGTTCGGTGGGTCAAGCAGTAGCTCCTATGATATTTAAAACACTTAAATACGGTATTACTGGAGGAAAAGAGGCTATTGCAAAAGCAGGTCAAAGATTAGAGGCTTTTGTTAATGCAGGAGTGCAACCTAGTTTAGGTCAAGTTACAACAAACAGAGGAATTCAAACCATTGAATTAGCTTTGGGAAATATACCAGGATCTTCTGGAAAGATTGCACAATTTGCCCAAAAGGCTCAAGATGATTTTGGAAAATCAGTAGTTAACTTATCAAAAAAAATCTTAGCTGGCGAAGGTGCTACTTTAGATGATATAGCTAAACAAGCTATTCCAGATGAAACTATTGCTGGTCAAGTTATTCAAAAAGGTATTTCTGATAAAGGTATGTTAAATGGAGTTAACTCCATGGATAGTTGGACAGGAAGATTTAAATCTGTAACAGGATTATTGTTTAATAAAGTAGATGAGTACGTTCCTCCTAAATCTTTATTTAATATTTCTAATACACAAAACATGTTATTAGATTTAAATAAACCAATAGCAGGAGCTCCTACAGTAACTAAACTTTTAGAAAATCCTTTCATAGCGGATGTATTTGAAGGAGTATTAAAAGACTCCTCTAAGTTAGCAACCAAAGATGGAGTAGGTAGACTATCTTATGAAGCTTTAAAAACTATGAGAAGTAGAATTGGAGATAGATTATCTGATGCTACTTTAATAGGTAATACTGAAAAAGGACAATTAAAACAATTGTATGCAGCACTTACAAGAGATATTGAAGCTGGTGTATTAAACACAGGCGGTCCTAAAGCAGTTAATGCATTACAAAGAGCAAATGCAACTTATGAAAAAGGTTTACAAAAATTAGATGATTTTTTACAACCTATATATAATAAAGCAGATCCAGATAACATTGTGAAAAGTTTAATGGGATCTTCAACGGAAGGTGCTACAAGGATTGCTGCGGTTAAATCTTCTCTTACTGCTCCACAATATAAAGTTTTATTATCTACTATCTTAGATAAAATGGGAAGAATTTCTGCAGGTCAAGGATTAGCAGAAGGAGTAGAGCAGACAGGTAGATTTTCAACAGAAGTATTTTTAACCAATTGGAATAAATTATCTCCTGCAGCTAAAAAAGTTTTATTTAATGGTAAAGGTTTCGGTCCTGGAATGATTAAAGATTTAGATGCTTTAACTAAAGTAAGTTCTATTATCAGAGAAAGTGGTAAAACATTTAAAAACCCATCTGGTACTGCAGATAGACTAGCAGGTGTTGGTTTAGTAATTGGAGGAGGTGCAGGAGTAGTAACTGGTAATCCAATGTTCTTAGCAGCTCTACCTATGGTTATGGGGGCGGCTAATTTAACAGCTAGATTAATGACTAATCCTAAATTTGTTAAATGGGCAGCTGAAGCTACTAAAATAGCAGGTAATAAAGGATATCAAGGAATAGCAGAACATTTAACTAAATTAGGAGTTATTGCGGCTAACTCATCTCCAGAAGAAAGACAATATTTATATGAGTACATGGACACTATAGCTAAATCTGGAAACGCTAATGCTGCATTAGTCACGGAAGAAGATAAAATGTCTATTAAACCTACTAGAGGTGGTGGAGAACAAATTACTACGGAACAACAAATTAACGTACCTACTTTAGATAGATCTATTTTACCTGGTGCATCTACAGGAGCTTCCATGGCACCTAGTACAATGCCCACGGCTCAGGGAGCTGGTGGAATAGCTTCTTTAGCAGCTAACCCTCAAACCTATCAAGCACTGTTTCCTGGTGATACATTAGGTGCAGTAATAGCAGGTAGACGATAATGGCTAGACGTAATTCATCTACAGCACATCAAAGAATAGATGATCACGAAAAGCTTTGCAGAATTATGCAGAAACAAACTTGTCAAAAAATAGAACAATTACATACAGAAATTAACAATATTAAAAGAATATTAGTTATTTCTGCAGGATCGATAATTGGTGGTTTATTTACTATCGTTCTTATGCTATTACGACAATAGTGAAAATCATAAAAGAAAATAATTTATTTAAAATCGAAGACTTCTCTAAAGTACAGAAGTATCCCTATAAACATTACAATCGTTTTGCAGACGAGACAGGAAGGAAATATTTAGTAGAGGAAAAGAAAGTTCCCTCTGTAACTACTATCCTATCCGCTACTCAGTCAGATGAAAAAAGACAAGGGTTGTTGCGATGGAGAAAAAAAGAAGGGGATGCAAAAGCAGAGCAGATATTAAGAGAAGCCACTAAACGTGGTACAGAAATGCATTATGTATTAGAGAACTATTTAAATGGACAAGTGTATTATAATGAATCTCCAGAGGGGGAGAGACCACGGATCATGGCTCATACGATATTAGAGAATTTAACAGATCTTACAGAGGTTTGGGGAAATGAAGTTAGTCTGGCCTACGAGGATAAGTATGCCGGTACTACAGACTGTGTAGCCTTGTACGGAGGTAAACCAACCATTGTAGATTTTAAACAGTCTAATAAACCTAAAAAGGAAGAATGGGTAGAGGACTATAAATATCAATTGGGAGCCTATTACTTAGCTCATGTGAAAAATTATGGTCCTATCGAGCAAGGTATCATATCCATATGTTGTAAAGATCTTACTTATCAGAGCTTCCTACTAAATGAAGACAAACTAAAAGAATATTCAGATAAATTTCTACAGAGGGTAGAACAGTTTCAAAAATTGAAATAAACTTTTGAAATGACAAAAGGAATTTTCATAAACGAAGACGATCAAGATTGGGGTAGTTCTGGTATGAATAACGTAGAACAACCAAAAGAAGTTTTAGTTCATAAACATTTAATCATTAGAGCAGAGGCTATTAACCCACCAATGCATGAACAGTACCTCAAAGATTGGTTATTTAATTTTATTGAATCTATTAAAATGAAAGTATTAATGGGTCCTTATGTTATTTATCATAATGTTCCTGGTAATAGAGGAATTACAGGTGCGGCTATTATAGAAACATCACACATTGTGATGCATGTTTGGGATGAACCATCTCCAGCGTTAATGCAGTTTGATGTGTACTCTTGCGGTGAATTTGATGCTGAAACTATTTGTAAAAAAATACAAAAAGATTTTGATGTAGTAAAAATAGAATACAAATTTTTAGATAGAGAAAATCAATTAAAAGATATTTCTGGTGGTTATCAAGTACATAAAGAAAGACTAAAAGATTTAATTATAAAAAACAATCAGATAAAAGAAAAAGAAAATAAAGAAAAGTTATTATTAAGAAATAGAAAAGAAGTAGATATCAACAAAAATGGTCAAGGATACACTATTAAAGAAGGTCCTAATAAAGGAAAAGTTTTAGCCCATATACAGATTCCAACTAAATCATTATAAATCATATATCTGTACTTGATTTAAATACATTTATTATTATATACTAACCATGGTGCAGCAATGTGGCTGGCCATATTAACTTGCTTAACTATAACAAGGAGTAATATATGACAAGTTTTGATTTAATTAATTACGTACACAAACAATTTTTTGATAAAGGATTGGACATTTTTGATGGTGTTTTTGATTCTTGGTCAAAAGTAACTGGGTTTCCTTTTTGGAATGTTGTAAAATATTCTAAAGGTAAATACGGTTTAGAACTAGGATTAGCTGGCTTCAAGAAAGAAAATGTTCTTGTAGAAGTTAACGATGGTGTTTTATCTATTGAAGGTAAAGTAGATAATTCAGCTGTAGACTATGTTCAAAAAGGTTTATCTACTAAATCTTTCTTTAAACAATTTTCATTACCCAATGAAGCAATTGTAGATGAAGCAAAGATGGAAGATGGAATGTTAAAAATACAGTTTGGTATTAAAGAAGTGGAAAAGACTTCTCAAAAGGTTGATATCAAATAATGTTTCCCTACACAGAAGAGGAACTTGAATTTATTAACAAATAAATTTCATACCTAGTCTTTTATTGTCATCCTTCTTAGGTTACCATTTCGTTCTAACCAACGGGAGGATGACATGCCAAAAAAGAAAGAAGAAACCTTAATGGACATACTAGATAGAATAGAAGAGGATCTAGTAACTCTTAGAGATAAAGTTGAAGAAATGGAAGATCAGGAGGATTGTGATGACGATTCTTATGATGACGAGGACGAAGAATAACTACAAGGTAATAATGAAACTAACACATACACAAATAGCATATATTGGATTAGGAATTGTAGCAGGTATTTGGATTCTTAATTTAATTCAGTAAAGTAACTAGGGCAGTAGCTGTAGTACTAAAAGCTACTGCCCTTTTCTATTTTGTTAACCACAACAAATAGAAGGAATAAAACCCAATTGTTTTATTCAAATGATAATATAATGATTTTTTTAATTAAGCCAAGTTTTAATTTCTTCACCCAAGGTCTCTCCAGATATGGTAAGTTTTTTATTGAGAGCATCTACAATTTTTTCATCTATTGTTTGTTTGGCTATTATATCAATGTAAACAACGTTCTTTTTTTGACCTATTCGGTGTGCTCTGTCTTCCGATTGAAGTCTCACTTCTAAGTTGTAATTATTAGAAAAATAAATAACATAACCAGCTTCAGTTAAAGTTAATCCATAACCTCCTACGGTTGGATTACCAATAAAGAAACGAACATTAGGATCCGTTTGAAAGTCATGGCAAATCTTTTTACGACTATCTACAGAGGTTGCTCCATACATAGTAACACAACTATCTTTACCGTATTTTTTAGATATTTCATAAGCAATGTCCTGTATGTTTTTAACATAGTTAGCCCAAATAATTGCTTTACCATTAATCTCATCTAACACTGTCATTAGTTCATCCATTTTTGGATTCTCTAATTCTTCTGTTTCTCCATTATCATTTTTTACAAAACCATTTGTAACTTGATGTAATCTTAATATTTCAGTTAGTTTGTTAGTAAAAGAAACAGTGCTATCGTTTAATACAGCAAAGGCTTTTTGTTTTAATTTCTCGTACAATAATTCTTGTTTATTCTTTAACGTAACATATCTTTGCTCATATATTTTTTCTGGTATATCTAAGCAATCTTCTTTTTTAATTCTGGTAGAAAAAGTTTTAATTTTATATTCTAGCTCATCTAAATTTTTATAAAATTTTGGTATCTGCACTTGTTGATTGGCTCCTGTATAAATAGTATGCATCTCTGCATATCTCGCTCTAAAAGCATAAAACGAATCATATCCTAATAAAGTAGTGTCTAAAAATTTACATTGTGCATATAAATCTAAAGGTGATTTAGTAATCGGAGATCCTGTTAAGATCCTACGAACCACGGCCAACGGAGCAATCTTATGAATATGTTTAGTTCGTTTAGCTTTAGGATTTTTAATGGTAGTAGCTTCATCAATGATGACAGCACTTTTTTTATTAATATGTAAAAACAATAATGCATTTTCAAATCCATTTTTACTAGATAGAGCTTCTACATTCATTAATAGAATAGAAAATGTATCTAATAATTTATGGTTAATGATATTAACTTTTTTTGTTTTCGTTAAATTCCAAACTTGTATGTATCTACTTACATCATCTGATAGATGAGTATTAATTTCTTTTTCCCACATGGCGTAAACAGATTTAGGAGCAATGATTAAAGCTGATTCGATTTTCTTTTCTTGATACAACATACCTAGATTATCTATGGTAGTTTTAGTTTTACCTGTACCCATGTCCATGAAAAAAGCCCAATTCACTTTATCTTTGCAATCTTTAATAGCTTGTAGTTGATGTTCGTAAGGTTTTGTTTTAAATTTATAATCCATAAAAATCGTATATATTTAATTGTTGACTTCGTAAAGGAAATAATTATACGTATCAAACATGGATATCGAAAATATAAAAATAAGTGTAGATGACAAAGCTGTACATGGCATCGCCACTAAGTGTAATGAATTAACAGATTTACTAAGAGAAATAGAAGGTAAAGAAAACGAATTGCTTATCTTGCAGAAAAAAGCAAAAGATCTTCAAGAGCGGGTCATTCCCGACTTGATGCACCAGGCAGGTGTTGATTCGATCGATCTAAGAGATGGTTCAAGGGTTGAGGTCAAACCTGCCTACTACGCTAAAATACCTACCGAAAGAGAGCAGGAAGCTTTTGATTGGCTAAGGCAAAACGGCAAAGACAGTTTAATTAAGAATACAGTTACTGCGTCCTTTGATAAAGGACAAGATAATTTAGTATCTCAATTAATCCAAGTCTGTGAAGAAAATGGTTTTAGTTATAATAAAAAACAAAAAGTAGAACCAATGACTTTAAAAGGTTTTGTCAGAGAACAGATTGAAGATGGGAAACAAATCCCTATGGATCTGTTTGGAGTATATATAGCAAACAAAACTAAAATAACTAACAAATAAGGAGAAACAATGAGTAACGAACAAGTAAAAAACGAAGTAGTAAAGAAAGCAAAGTCAGAAGTTGCAGTATTAGATATTGAATCTTTTGGCGATCAAGGTTTTGAAAATCTTACATCAAAAGATTTAGCATTACCTTTTTTAAAAATACTAGGACAACTATCTCCACAAGTAACTCAAGGAGATTCTAAATTCATTCCTGATGCTAGACCTGGTATGATTTATAATACAGTGACTAATCAATTATATGACGGTCAAAAAGGAATTAATGTGGTTCCTTGTTTTTATAAATTACAATATATAGAGTGGCAAGATAGAAAAGAGGGAACAGGTTCACCTGCAAATATTTATGAATCTGATTCAGACATCTTATCTAAAACTACTAGAGATGACTTTAATAAAGACCGTTTAGAAAATGGAAACTATGTTGAAGAAACAGCATCTCATTATGTATTGATATTAGATAAAGACATGCCAACGGAAACAGCATTAATTACTATGAAATCTACACAAAGAAAAAAATCTAAAAAGTGGAATTCAATGATGCAATCCATTAAAGAAAAGAAAAAAGATGGAAGTGGGTTTTACAAACCTGCGATGTTTACACAAGTATACAATCTTAAAACAGTTCTTGAAAAAAACTCTTTAGGATCTTGGTATGGTTGGGACATTGAGCATGTAAGTAAAATTCCTAATAATTCTGTACTTCAAGCAGCTCATGATTTTTATAAGTCATGTTCGGGCGGTGAAGTGAAAGTTAAATACGATAATGAGGAAACAGCCGAAAAAGCTCCTTTCTAATGCAATCACAGGTAACTTCCTTGGAACAGTTTCAAAAGCTGTTCCAAGGGTCTGAAACTTATTATGGCGAATCTAAACCTAAAGGAACTAAAAGACCTGATGGTAAAGATGAATATAAGTCTTGGATCAATCAACACCCTATTCAAAATTCTGATTGGTCTGATCATGTTAATGGCTCTAGGCATGTCGGTGTCGTTCCTATTCGTGATGATTCTACATGCTCATGGGGTGTCATAGACGTTGATAGATATAATCTAGATCACATAACTCTTATTAAAATAATAAGAGAAAGAAAATATCCTTTAGTTCCTTATAGATCTAAATCTAACGGACTTCATTTAATTATCCATATAGATGGAACTGTACCTGCAAAACTAATGAGAGAAAAATTGATTGAAATTGCAAGTGACTTAGGAGTCAAGGATGAAACAACTGATATATTTCCTGCACAAGATTATGTGGATCTTACTCCAGAGGATTGGAATGAAAAGAAAAAAGGAAATTTTGTAAACCTACCTTATCAAAAAGCAGCAAGAACTACTAGAATGGCTTTGTATGATAATGGAATGGGAGTACCCTTTATTGATTTATATACCTACGTTCAAAAATTTATAGTGAAACCAGAGGATCTAAGTAAAATAAACACTGAGACAACAGAGGATCCTAAATTAAAAGATTATCCACCTTGTGTGCAAGGCTTTATTAAAAACAAAGTAAAAGAGGGACATGGAAGAAATGATGCTATGTTCAACTGCGCTGTTCTATGTAAAAAAATTAATCCAGACGAGCATGAATGGCCAGAACTATTTAGAGAAATTAATAAAATTGTAGGAGAACCTCCTTTATCTGGTAAAGAATTAAATACATTAATCAATCAACATAAAAAAAATGAATATGGTTTTAGATGTGGAACTTCTATTGCTAAGGCACATTGCGACCAAAGAAAATGTTTAACAAAAAAATATGGAATTAATAGAAACGAAAGTATGCCAGAGGTTGGTAAACTTATTAAATACAATGTCTATCCTGAACCATATTGGGTGCTTCCTGTTAATGGAGTTAATATTAAATTAGATAATAAAGAATTGTACTCACAAAGATTGTTTGCTGAGAAATTACAAACTGCAGATATTGTATGGAGAACATTAAAAGCATCTAAACAATCACCTGACCCATGGTCTGATTTTAAAGACGAGTTAATTAAAAATAAAATTGATATGGAAGGATATGATGCACTAGCTGATAAGGATGATTTTTATAATTCTAAAATGGTTCAATTTTTTGAAGACAGTGAACTACATGAATCTTTTGATCAAATTGATAATGGTTATTTGTGGTTAGATAATCAAGATCTTACGAAAGCAACAGAGCTTCGCTTTAAAATACAAACGTTTCAAAAGTTTATGAAGAAAATGGGAAGTAATTGGGGATATAAAGAATGTACTAATTTTTTACAGTCTGGAGGTGCCACACCTAGCAAGAAACATGATAATATACAGACAAGACATTGGAGAAGTCCTATGCCAAGAATTCAGCAGTATAAGAATAAAGAGGTGAGACATGAAAAGAAATCAGCTCCATGGCAAGACAATTAAAATATTCGGTCCTCCAGGTACAGGTAAAACGTATCAATTATTAAGAAGGATAAAATATTATCTAAGACATGGTGTGCAAACAAATGAAATTGCTTATTTTAGTTTTACCAATAAAGCAGTAAATGAAACTATTGATCGTTTAAAAACAATTAACTCTGCTTACACAGAGGAGACGTTTCCTTATTTCAGTACTATTCATAGTTTTGCCAGAAAACAATTTTCCGACATACCGGTATTAGATCCTAATGAAGATATGATTCAATTTCATACCGATTACGGAACAGTAAAAATAAACATACAAAAAGGTTTTGAAGAACAATGCGTCTTTAATAATTGGTCTTTAAAAATTTACGATAAAGCACGGAACACGAAACAGGATCCAATTGCATTATATAAACAACAGGAAAGAAAAGAAGTAAGACTACCTCAATTCATATCTATCATAACCGCATATGAATTATTTAAATCCTACGAAAGTTCTCCAGGTGTACGAACTCAAGATCGATTAGATTTCACAGACATGATCTCTAAATTTATTGATGAGGGTATTCCTCCTAAATTAAAAGTATTAATGATAGATGAAGCTCAAGATCTTACTCCTTTACAATGGGACTTAGTTTTGAAATTAGCGGAGTATTCTGAGATCATCTATTTAGCAGGAGATGACGATCAAGCTATTTATGAATGGAATGGAGCAGATGCTGATTTTTTCATATCCTTTCCTGGTAAGAAGAAGATATTAAAACAATCTAGAAGAATACCAGGAAGAATTCATTACTTCTCTAAATTAATGATGTTGCCAGCTGAGGGGTATAGAGAGAAGAAAGAGTTTAATCCTAAAGATATTGAGGGGTTTATAGATACCTATACTGACATAAAAAGGGTCAAATTTAATCGAAATGAGACTTGGATGATACTTTGTAGGATAAATACCGTGAAGGAAGAAATACAGCAGGATTTGTACGATATGGGGATATATTATCAAGATGTTCAGGGTAGGAAGTCTTTTAAAATTGAGCATTATCAAGCAATTCAATCATGGGGTCATTTAATGAATGGTGGTTCTATTACAAGAGAAGAGGCTTGTATTATGTATACTTTTATTCAAAACATAGACCACGGCTATAGAAGTGCTGACAGTCAAAAATGGTCGTTTGCACATCCTAATGAAGTATTTAATTATGATGAATTACAAATTAGAGCTGGACTTAGAGAAGAAAAAGGACATTGGATAGATGCATTAAAGATAAGATTTAAAAGTAAAGAAAAAGAATATTTACAAAGACTCATAAATAGTTATGGTGATCTTAATAACAAATCAAATATTATCGTGGATACAATACATGCAGTTAAAGGAGGAGAAGCCGACAATGTAGTTTTAATGGCTAAGGCTAATTGGCCATCTCACTATGAGAGAAAAAATCTACAAGAAAAAGTAAAAGAGTTAAGAGTATGGTATACAGGTGTTACTCGTACAAAAAATCACCTGCACTTAGTTAATACAGATCATAAATATCATTTTCCATTAGGAAAATTATTTAATACATATAAGGCAAACTATGACAAACAAAGACGACTTTCTTAAAATATTTCCAGACGACAACCAAATTGGAGGATCCCACTATAAAGAATTTACAATTCAACCTTGGACATTTATTAGAATTAATAAATTATCCTACTTTCAAGGGAACGTAGTTAAATATGTGTGCCGTTATGAAAATAAAAATGGCATAGAAGATCTAGAAAAAATAAAACATTATTGTGATTTAGAAATAAAGTATTTAAGAGAAAAAAAGAATAATGAATAAACCTATAGAAGTTAACACCAATCTATACAGACGATTAAAAGAAAATGGTATAGAACTAAATAACATTATTGATGTTGGTTGCTACAAAGGATCTTGGACAAGTAAACTTAAATTAATTTACCCTAGCGCAAATTATTATTTAATAGATCCTAACGATAAGTATAAAGACAAATTAGAAGTATTAGGAAATTTTTATCATGAAGTAGTAGGTCAACAAAAAGAAGAAAGATCATTTAATTTTAGTAAAAAAGAAACAGAAGAAACAGGTAATTCTTTATATGATGAAAACTCTAATATTGAATTTAATAAAAAAACAATGTTGGTAAAACCATTAAAAGACATAGTACCTAATCAAACTTATGATTTAATTAAAATGGATGTGCAAGGAGCAGAGTTAGAAATTATAGAAGGATCTTTAGAGTTATTTCAAAATACTAAATTTGTTCAATTAGAATGTCCAATCCATCATAACAATAAAGGAGCTCCTTTTTTTGAACATTACATTAACTACATGGCTAATTCTAATTTTAAAGTATTTGACATTGATACAATATTCTTTAATAACAAGTTAATGGTTTTGGATCTGCTTTTTGTAAATACATCTTTACCCAAAGTATCTGCACTAGAAAATGAAACTTTAATGTATAATAAACAATGACACATCAACTTAACTTTACTTTTCAAGAATCAGATTGGGTATGTCCATCAGAATACCCAGATTTATCTCATGCTGATGCAATTGCCATTGACTTAGAAACTAAGGATCCTAATTTAAAAACATTAGGTCCAGGATGGCCACGATTTGATGGAGCCATTATAGGTTTTGCTGTGGCTACCGCAGGTCAGCAATATTATTTTCCTATTCAACATGATGCAGGTGGCAATATGGATTTAGCTATTACTACAGCCTATATGCAAGATTTATTAAAACTACCTTGTCCTAAAATATTTCATAATGCACAATACGATGTAGGTTGGTTAAAGATTAATGGTTTTGAAATTAAAGGACCTATTATTGATACTATGATTGCAGCTGCAGTAGTTAATGAGAATAGATATTCCTATTCATTAAATGCCTTGTGTTTTGATTTGTTAGGAGAAATTAAATCAGAAAACTTTTTAAATGAAAAAGCAAAGGAATGGGGAATAGATCCTAAACAAGATATGTGGAAGCTTCCTGCAGGGTATGTAGGTCATTATGCAGAACAAGATGCAGCACTAACTTATAAACTTTGGCAACATTTAAAACCTATTATTATAAAAGAAAATTTACAAGATGTCTGGGAAATGGAGATGGAATTACTTCCTATTCTTATTGAAATGAGGATGACAGGACTTAGAGTGGATTTAGATAAAATCAAAATACTAAAGAAAGAATTCATTAGTGATGAAAATAAAATATTAAGAGAAATTAAAGACCTTACCGGTATGGGAGTAGATATATGGGCTAATCGATCGGTAGCAAAAGTATTTGATCATTTAGGTTTAGACTATCCTAAAACAGAAAAAACAAAAGAACCTAGCTTTACTGCTAATTGGTTAGAAAATTGTGAACATAAAATTGCAAAACTAATTAGAGATGCAAGAGAAGTAAATAAATTTCATTCTACTTTCTTAGATGCAATTGATAGGCATTCTTTTAAAGGACGAATTCATTCTGAGATACACCAATTAAGATCCGATGGCGGAGGAACGGTATCAGGTCGATTGAGTTATTCTAACATGAACCTACAACAAATTCCTGCACGTAACAAAGAATACGGAAATAAAATTAGAAGTTTATTCTTACCCGAAGAAGGAAGACAGTGGGGTTCTTTTGATTACAGTCAGCAAGAACCACGGCTCGTGGCTCACTATGCAGCTTCTATTGAGCAAGGCTTTACCGGTGCAGATGAATTTATTCAAGCTTACAAAAATGAAGAGGCGGACTTCCATCAATTGGTTGCGGATATGGCAGGTATACCAAGATCAGCAGCTAAGACAATTAACCTGGGTATCTTTTATGGAATGGGTAAAAATAAATTATCTAGAGAACTTGGGATATCTAAAGAAGATGCAGAGCAATTACTACAGCGATACGATGCAAGAGTTCCTTTTGTTAAGAAATTAGCTAATGAAGTAATGTCTTCGGCAAGTAAATTTGGATTTATAAGAACTATTAAAGGACGTAAATGTAGATTTGATATGTGGGAGCCAACTACTTTTGGTATGTATCAATCTATGAAATACGAAGAAGCTAAGGCACATTATGGAAACAATATTAAACGAGCAGGAACCTACAAAGCATTAAATAGATTAATTCAAGGATCCGCAGCAGATCAATCTAAACAAGCCATGATTGATTGTTATAAAGCAGGACATAGACCTTTGTTACAAATACATGATGAATTATGTTTTTCTATTAATGAAGAAAAAGACACAGAATTAATTAAAGAAAAGATGACAACGTGTATTGAAAATCTAAAAGTACCTTTCACAGTAGATGTAGCATTAGGGAGATCTTGGGGTGAAGCAAAAGAGTAAATATAAACATTTGCTTTCATGGTTAATTAAAAACGCAAAAAAAATACAACAACAATACAGACAGAATGCTCTATTTAAAAAACAACAAATAGAAAATGAAGTTAAAAAAATACATAAAAAAAACAAATAAGTTTTCTAAGTTTACTATGGAAGATGTAAAGTTAGTTCATTCTATGAAACCTTATTTACCGGTAGAACGATTTATAAAATTATATGGATATTTTAATTACAAAATATCTAAAGGCAAAAACATAAAATATTTTTATCATTTAATTGAAATGGCAGTAGAAGGTAAATTTGCAGTGACGGGTCTCCCTTGCCCAACATGCCAAACTTGGGGTGTTCCCAAAAACAAACAAAATTAGTTAACTAAGAAGCGTAACTAAAATCTGTAGGATTGGGTGAGTGTGATTCTATTCTAGCAATGTCTAGGTCAAGATTAACTAACTGCTTTCTACATTTTCTAATTTCTTCCTGAATGTAGTTCATGTCAGTAGTAACTTTACCGTTTTCTAAATAAAGTTGGTTCCATTTAGATTCCAACTCTATCTTCTTTGCTAGTATTAACTGAGATTGTATCATCCCTGTTAACCTCCTCGTAAGTTAAGAACAGTCTATTGGGTGTATAGTTACTGTTCGGTTTAGCAGTAATCTCTCCGCTTTTAACTTTTTCAGAGTAGATCAACCCTGCTTCATGAAAGCTATTTCCTAGGACTATCCCATCGGTATAGTAACCTTTGTATCTAACTTGGATACGAAAAGCTTTCATAAGATTATCTTAACATTTTTTTGAATAAAATCAAGCATTTCTAAAAAATGATAGCACCTAGTATAAATGCTACAATTAAGGATATAATAGTAACCTTATTTTTCATTATCATATCTTTAATTTTTTGCTTGATGTCTTTGGGTGTGTTTCCGTAAATTAACATTTTTTTTCCTCCAAAATTTTTTTCTCCATAATAAAAAGCTTTCTTGACCATCCCAATAATAACCTTCAAATTCGTAACCTCTACGTTTTTTAAAGTCTTTATTGGTATGAGTAGCCTTAACTATCATGGCCGTTTTTTAATGTTTTTTCTCCTTGATGTTCTATACCCTCACTTAACAATTGTTCAATCATTTTAGAAGAACTAACATTATTCTTTTTAGCTACTTTACTTACTTCTTGATCTACTAATTTGGCAATCATGGCTCCAGGTTTTCTATAACCATGTTTGCATAATGCTTGTAGAAGATAATAACTTTTAACATCTACCGCTACAGATTTCCATTTTGATACGTCCATATTTATACCTTTTTGATTGTTTGGAATCATAAGCTTATAATAGTGATAAATAATATGTCAACCCATAAAATTACATAAATTATGAGATATACACAATTTGACTTTTTTCAAAAACTTACCTATAACAATAGGGCATAAACTTTCTTATAGGTTTATAATTTTTGGTTAATGAATGGGGCAGGTAATTCTTGGCTCTCCTTGGATTACCTGCTTTTATTCTGTATAATCATTCTCATGGCAGCTCCAATATTAGGAATACCCGCATTATATGAATTACTTGTAGGAACAGGACTACTTGCCGGAGGTGCTGTAACTACACAACAAATGCAGAAACAAGTTGAGTCTAATCCAGAGTTAGTTCAAGAAGCATTAAAAAGAGTATTTGCAGGTCCTGCAACTAATTTAGTTAATCCAGATGTTTTAAAATCGGTATCCCAAACTCCATCGGGTAGCGTGTTTGGACCACAACAAAAAGACATTGATAAGATACAAAAAGAAATTAAAGAATTAAGTAAGTTACCAGGCTACAGTACCATTGATGAATTAATGTCCAACGTAGAAACATTAAATCCTCCTGAACCAGAAACAAAACAATTAACTACTCCTATTCCAGGAAGTGATATTATAGAAATCAATAAAGAAAGTTTCCCTCCTGCACCTAAGATAGATACTTCTATCTTAACCATGAAAGATCCAAAAGAATTTTTAGCAAAAGATAAAAACACAAAACAATATATTGAAGCTACGAACCCAACCAAAATATTTGGAGAAAGTAATTTACAAGACGTAGACTACAAAGCCAAAGAAGTAACTCCTATTGAATATCGATTTGATCCTAAAACTTATAATACAGTGTATGAGCAATCAATTACAGAACTAAGTGATAAAACAAATGTAGACGTTCCTAAAATTGTCAAAAAATTTAACTTAACAATGCCAGATATTAATTTGGTTAATAGTTCGTTAGAAGCTGCAGCGGATCCTGATAAACGTTATTGGTATCAACGTTCAGGAAACTATTTAAAAAAATTAGTTACTACCATAGATCCTAACGCAACCGATAAAGATGTAGCAAACTTTATTGATATTGTTTCTGTAACATCAGGTGGAGTAGCACCGAAACAAAATTTAAAACTAGCGCTCGGTGTGTATTCTGATTTAAAACAAAACCAACCATCCATGACAGGATTTAAAACACAACAAAGTTTAGATAAATATTTAGCGAACAAAGACGAAGTTATTAATACACCTAAATTTGGTAACTTTACCGACACCATGAAATACTTTGCAGGAGTAGGAGAAAGACAACCGAATGTGGTTAATGATTTACAAATGGCAAAAATGTTTGGTGTTAAACCAGATCAATTAGCATCGAACCCTGAACTGTATAACACGATGACAGGGATCATGAATAATCTAACAGCAGAAGTAAATAAACAATTACCTAAAGGACAAGAATTACAACCGTTTGAATTACAATCTTTGATGTGGTCTCAAGCTAGAGGAGTAGCATCTAACTACGAACAAGTAGGACAAGAATTAATTAAAGAACTATATGACCAAGGAATTAATATTGAAACCGATGTCCTGCAACCAGGATTTTCTGAGCGATTACAAAAAACAATAACTCCATATAAAGAAGCTATGAAAGGTACGATTGAGATTGGATCTTTCTTAACTCCACAAGGTAAAGAAGTAGAAAAAATTATTAATGAATTCGGAACCGATCCAAAAGTAATGGAAGGTATTAACTCGATCCATGTATCAGGATTAAAAAAATTAATTACGAAACAAGCAAAACAACCGTCTGTCGTAGAGGATATTATTTCTAATGTCATTGGACAAAAAGCAGAGATATCTAGAATGCAAGTTGGTTTAGGTACTTATGAGGGTAATGCAAATTACAATGTCGTGATACCTTTAACAGTAAACACGGCTCAGGGACCACGGCCATTGTCTGATGAAGAACGATTACAAACATTAGCTGTTTTGGGTACAGAATTAAATCAAGCAGCAATGGCAGCTTCCAACTTTAGAACTTTAGCGGATCCTAATTTAAAAGAGGGAGAACAGGCTACAGGCCAAATTTATGCTAAATTTCCTGTAGATCAGTCTAAAATACAACAATTACACGCTGAAACAGGCTTAGATTTTAACGTAACACCTGTTCCTGGAGGGTTTATTGGCTCTATTATTTCATTTAATGGTGCTCCAGATAAGGCAAAAATTGACCAAGCC
>Ga0222714_10001857_pt1 | contig 23290 bp, 23 predicted proteins | sample C33_3DmetaG_FD_165048 | JGI IMG/M metagenome (GOLD analysis project Ga0222714, IMG submission 165048) | Estuarine water microbial communities from San Francisco Bay, California, United States - C33_3D | ecosystem: Environmental > Aquatic > Marine > Unclassified | place: USA: California...
TGCTGAAAGAGAAAGTCATGCAACTTATTTTTTACAAGAACAAGAAGTAACTAGATATGATGTTGTAAACTTCATTTCTCATGGAATAACAAAAATTGATAATTTTTCTTATACCGAAGATGTAAGTGCAGCAAATAAAGCTAGCACTCTTAATAAAAAATCTTTCTTAAATAACTATTGTGTAAATTTAATTGAAAAAGCTAAAATAAATAAAATTGATACTTTAATTGGTAGGGAAGATGAAATTAATCGTATGACAGAAATTTTGTGCAGAAGAACTAAAAACAATCCTTTGCTAGTTGGAGATCCAGGTGTTGGCAAAACAGCAATTGTAGAGGGTTTAGCACATAAAATTTATAATCAACAAGTTCCAGATATTTTAAAAGATAATACAATCTTTTCATTAGATATGGGTGTTTTGATTGCAGGCACTAGATATAGGGGAGACTTTGAGGAAAGATTAAAGTCTATCATTAATGAAATCCAAGAAAATAAAAAATACATTTTGTTTATTGATGAAATTCATTCTTTAGTTGGAACTGGATCTACATCGGGAAATTCGATGGATGCTGCCAACATGTTAAAACCTGCGCTCCAATCTGGTCAAATAAGATGTATTGGTTCAACAACTTTTTCTGAATACAGACAATATTTTGAAAAAGACCGTGCCTTGCAAAGAAGATTTCAAAAAATTGATGTCAATGAACCTACAGTAGAAGAGGCATATAAAATTATGTTTGGATTGAAAAATAAATATGAAGAATTTCATAAAGTAAAGTATTCAGACGATGCTATTCGGGCGTCTGTAGATCTTTCTTACAAGTATATTGGTAATAAAAAATTACCAGACAAGTCTATAGATATAATTGATGAATTAGGATCGTCAGAATCGTTAAAGACTGTAGATAAAAGAAAATCAATTTTAACTGAGGAAGATGTGGAAAGAATAGTGTCGAAGATGACCAAAATACCCGAAAGAAATATTACTCTTAGTGATAGAAATTATTTAAGAGATATTGATAAAAATTTAAAAAGATTAATCTATGGACAGGATCATGCAATTGATGCTTTAGCTAGCTCTATTAAGCTGTCCAGATCAGGATTACGTGACCCAAAAAAAACTATAGGAAATTATTTATTTAGTGGTCCCACGGGAGTCGGAAAAACTGAACTTGCGAAGCAACTTTCTAATATTTTAGGAGTTGAATTAATACGATTTGACATGTCTGAGTTTTCGGAAAAGCATACCATTTCAAAGTTAATAGGTGCACCTCCAGGATATGTGGGTTTTGACCAAGGAGGTCAGCTTTCAGAAAGAGTAGAAAAAAATCCTCATGCAGTTTTGTTAATAGATGAAATTGAAAAAGCTCATCCGGATATATTCAATATTTTATTGCAAATTATGGATTATGGAGTGTTGACTGACCAGAATGGAAAAAAAATAGACTTTAGAAATATTATATTAATTCTTACCACTAATGCAGGTGCTTCAGATTTGGAAAAAAATGAAATTGGCTTTGTTAAGAACAAAGATAGTCAGATTGATGTTGAAACGATTAATAGAGTTTTTTCTCCTGAGTTTAGAAATCGTTTAGACTCCATCATAAGATTTAATCATTTAGATAAAGTAATAATTAAGCAAATAGTGAGTAAATTTATTGTGGAACTTGAGTCGCAACTGAGTATTCGTGATATCAGCATAGAATTGACCAAGTCAGCAAGTGATTTGATATGTGATCTAGGTTATAGCAATACGATGGGTGCTAGGCCAATTGCTCGTTTGATTGATGATAAAATAAAAAAACCTTTAGCAAATGAAATCATTCACGGTAAATTAGTCGAAGGAGGTGTGGTATTGATAGATTCTAAACAAACTGAGTTTTTATTTACTATTAAAAAAAATGAAATTAAAAAATTTGCTAAACAAATAAATTAGTTTTTAATTTCAAAAATTGTTTCTATTTCAACTGCCGCATTAAGAGGAAGGCTTATTACACCTACCACAGCTCGTGAATGCATTCCTTTATTTCCAAAAATTTTTACTAACAAGTCTGATGCTGAATTTAATAACTTTGGATGATCTTTGAATTCACTTGTGCAATTAATGTATCCATTGATTTTTATACATTGTGTCACATTGTTTAGGTTTTTTACTGCATTTTTTAAATGTCCTATACTGTTTAAGATGCATAATTCAGCAGCCTTTTGTCCATCAGCTAAGGAAAGATCTTTACCAATGGTTCCACAAATCATTTTTCCTTGGCTATCTATTGGCAGTTGTCCTGAAATATAAATTAAGTTATTAACAATTTTGTATGCAACATAATTTCCAACTGGTGATGGCGGATTTGGAATTTCAATTTCTGGCATAATATAATTTTATTTTGATTTATTTTTTTTACTTTTTTTTATAACTTTGCCCTTTTTAGAAGCATCATACTCTAATCTTTTTTCTATTAAATCTAAAGCTTCTTCTATAGTAACACTTTCAGGGTCTTTATCGTCAGGAATAGTTGCGTTAATAGTTTTATATTTAACATAAGGTCCATAAGCACCTTTCATAATTTTAATAGGTTTTTTATCATTAGGGTGTTCACCTAAGGTTTTGATTTCATTAGATGACCTTCGCCCAGGCTTTGCCTCAGCTATTAAAGTAACAGCCTTATTAATACCAATCGTAAAAATGTCCTCTGGAGCCTCTAGAGTAGCTGATTTTTTGTCACATTTAACATACGGACCATATCTTCCATTATTTAGTGTTATATCCATATTATTTTCGGGATATTGCCCTAGTACTTTTGGTAGACTATTTAAAAATCTTGCTTTATCTAAATCTATATCATCTACCGAAATGCCTTTAGGTATAGAAATATTTTTCATATCTTTTTCTTCATTTCCAATTTGTAAATAAGGTCCAAATCTACCTTTCTTTAAAACAATATTTTTATTGTCTTCGGTTTTTCCAATTTCTTTTGGTTCAGCTAAGTAATCTTGTTCAGCAGCTTTTATTCGAGACAATGGTCTGGTAAATTTACATTCAGGATAATTAGAACAGCCTATAAAAGCACCAAATCTTCCAATTTTTAAACTTAATTCTCCACCGCAACTACAACTTCTATTAATTTTTCCATTTGCATCTTGATCGAATATTATTTCACCTAAACTTATATTCATTAAATCAAGAATCTCTCTAGTTCTGAGTTCTTTAACTTTATTTATGTTTTGATTAAATTCTTCCCAAAATTTAGTTAAAACATCGATCCAATTTATTTTTCCAGCTGTAATATCGTCTAAACTTTCTTCTAAACCAGCTGTAAAATTATAATCAACATATCGACTAAACAATTGATTTAGAAATGCTGTTATTAATTTACCTCTATCTGTAGGAATAAATTTTTTATTAATTAGCTCAACATAGTTTCTGGTAGATAAGACTGAAATAATGCTTGCGTAGGTAGAAGGTCTCCCAATCCCAAGCTCTTCAAGTTTTTTAACTAAACTAGCCTCAGAATATCTGGGTGGCGGTTGTGTGAATTTTTGTTCATGATGTATTGAATTTATTTGCAAAATATCATTTTTTTCAACTGCGGGCAGAATGTTATCTTCATCTGTATTTTCCTTGTCTTTATCTTCTTTGTCATCCTCGTCTTTAATATCTTGGTATAATTTTAAAAAACCATCAAATTTTTGAACAGAACCATTAGCTCTAAAAACGATACTTTGATCTTTATTTGAACAATCAATAGCAGTCCTTTCAAATTCAGCACTTTCCATTTGAGACGCTACTGTTCTATTCCAAATTAATTCGTAAAGTTTAAATTGATCTTTATCTAGAATAGATTTTAATGACTCAGGAGTTCGATTTATGTCTGTTGGCCTAACTGCTTCATGAGCTTCTTGAGCATTTTTTGCTTTTTTTCCAGAATAGCTTCTTGCTTCGCTGGGTAAATATTTTTCTCCAATACTGTTTTTTATATAATTTCTACAGTCACTTATTGCATCAAGCGAAATATCAGTTCCGTCTGTTCTCATATAGGTAATTAGTCCAATAGTTTCTCCATCAATATCAATACCTTGATACAACCTTTGTGCGATTTGCATAGTTCTTGAAGCTCCAAATCCAAGTTTTCTGGACGCATCCTGTTGCATAGTGGACGTTCTAAAGGGAGCGTAAGGATTTCTTTTAAAGGGCTTACTTTCAATGCTTAAAATTTGAAATTGTTCCTTATTTATTTTTTCTATTGCAGTCTTGGTAGTGTTTTCATTTTTAAAAGTAAATTTTTCAACTTTAATAGAATTAAATATATTTAATTTTGTCTGAAAATCTTTGTTATTTTTATTTTTAAAAATTGCACCGATTGTCCAAAACTCTTCGGGTTTAAATAGTTCAATTTCATGTTCACGTTCTACTATAATTTTTAATGCAACCGACTGAACACGTCCTGCTGATTTTGAGCCTGGTAATTTTGTCCATAAAATTGGAGATATATTAAAACCAACTAAATAGTCCAAGGCTCTTCTGGCCAAATAAGCATTTACAAGCTCAGCATTTATTTCTCTGGGATTATTAATTCCGTTTAATACTGCTTTTTTAGTAATTTCATTAAAAACAACTCTTTCAACTTTTTTATCTTTTAAAAGTTTTTGATCTTCAAGAATGTGCTTAACATGCCAAGCAATTGCCTCACCTTCACGATCAGGGTCAGTAGCTAAAATAATTTTTTTTGCACTTTTTGTAGCATCAGTTATTTCTTTTAAATGTTTTTTTGACGTGACATCAATTTCCCAAATCATATTAAAATTATTTTCAGTATCAACAGAGCCATTTTTGGATGGCAGGTCTCTAACATGACCAAAACTTGCTAATACAATATAATCAGATCCGAGATATTTATTTATTGTTTTGGCTTTTGCAGGGCTTTCTACGATTAATAGATTCATTGATTTAATTTAAAGATTTAAGAACTCGCAAAAAAGTTATCATTTGTCAAATTTCTTTATTATTACTTATCTAAAAAACTAGATATTGCTGATTATTTTAAAATTATTTAATTTTTTTCTCAGTTCCTGACAATAATCGAGCAATATTCTCTTTGTGGGTAAATATTGAAAATACCAAGAAAAAAAAATAAAAAAAAATTTCTTTTTGACTAAGATAAAAAAGTGAAATGAGTATCAAAATACAAAAAGCGCTTAAAGCAGATAGGGATGATATTTTGAATAATTTTGAAATAATTAGCCAGCTAATAGTAAAAATTAAAAAAGAAATGGGATTCAAAATTAAAATTATTCCTATAAATGTTGCTATACCCTTACCACCTTTAAATTTTAACCATATTGGAAATATATGTCCCAGGTAAACAGTAATTGCAGAAAAATATGCAAATTCTGAAAAATATATTAATGTGATGTATACTGCTGCGGACCCTTTCAAAATGTCAGACATTAGAGTTAGTGCGGCTAGTAATTTACTTCCAGTTCTTAATGCATTAGTTGCTCCAATATTTCCCGAGCCGATTTTTCTTATATCTCCATAACCTAAAATATTTGAATATATCAATCCAAAGGGAATTGATCCCAAGATGTAAGAGTAAATTGCTACGTAAAAAATTTCCATTATTTATTCTGAAAATACAAGTTTCCCGTTGATAAAGGTTTTTTCTACTTTGCCTTGTAGTCTTTTGTTTTCGATCGCAGTATTTTTTGATTTTGATTGAATGTTATTTTTATTTAGCACCCATGGTTTTTCCAAATCAAAAATTGCAATATCTGCTTCACTACCAACTGATAGAGATCCATTTCTTAATCCTAATATTTTTGCAGGATTTGAAGTCAGGGTTTTAATAATTGTATTTAAATTGCAACTACCGTTATGCACATGCTGAAGGGAAAGAGATAACAAAGTCTCAATTCCGCTTGCTCCAGTTGCTGCTTGTTGAAAAGTTAATCTTTTTGACTCTTCGTCTTCAGGTTTGTGATCAGATACTATCACATCAATCGTTCCATCTTTTACTGCATCGATCAATGCTAATCTATCCTCCTCAGATCTCAATGGGGGAGATAGTTTTAAAAAAGTTCTAAAATCTCCAATATCATTATCATTAAGAGAAAGATTGTTTATTGATACTCCCACGGTAAAAGTTAGACCTTTTGATTTTGCAGATTTGATAATTTCTAAAGATTTTTTGGATGATATGAGAGCAATATGATACCTTCCTTTGTATTGCTCCAACAATCTTAAATCTCTTTCTATTATAATTTGTTCAGCAATATCTGGTATTCCTTTTAAACCTAATTTAGTTGATAAAAAACCTTCATGTACAACTCCATTTTTAGATAATTCATTATCCTGAGCAAATTGAATGACCAATGCATCTTTATTCTTTGCATAATTAAGAATTTTATCCATCACTTTATTACTTTGAACACATTGAATTCCATCAGTAAAACCCCAAGCGCCTCTCAATTTAAGTAGACCAAATTCTGTCATGTCATCACCTGCAGCTTCTTTAGTAAGTGCTGCAAGAGGAAAAATTTTAATAATAGATTTGTCTCTAGATCTTCTTTTAACAAAATCCAGTGTAGAAACGTTGTCTACCACTGGAAGAGTATTTGGCATAGTTATTGCAGCGGTTACACCACCAGAAACTGCAGCTTGACTTAATGTTCTAAAATTTTCTTTATATTCAAAGCCTGGTTCGCCAACAAAAACTCTCATGTCAATAATCCCAGGAATAGCTATTTTATTGCTACAATCAAAAAATTCAGCTTCTGAAATATTTCCTTTAGAAACTTGTTTTCCTATAGCTTCAATTTTGCCAATTTCGTTTATGAGAATTCCACCAACTTCATCAATACTATTTTTGGGATCTATAATTCTAACATTAGTTATGCATTTTTTTTTCATTGTTTGGATTCCATTAAAATTTTTAAACATGCCATTCTTACTGCCACACCCATTTCTACTTGCTGGACAATAATACTTCTATTAATGTCATCAGCTAAACTTGTGTCTATTTCAATTCCTCTATTCATAGGGCCAGGATGCATTATGAGCGCGTCTTCCTTTGCATTTTTAATTTTTTTATAATCTAAGCCAAAAAATTCATAATATTCCCTGGTAGATGGAATGTAGGATCCATCCATTCTTTCTGTTTGCATCCTAAGCATCATTATAATATCGCAATCTTCAAGACCTTGTTCCATGTTTGTAAAAACTTTAACTCCAAAGGCGTCTATATTTTTGGGCATTAAAGTTGATGGTCCAATTACACGAACTTCAGCTCCTAGCATGTTAAGTAAATAAATATTTGAACGCGCTACTCTTGAATGCATGATGTCGCCACATATAGCAACACGTAAGCCTTCAATTTTCCCTTTTTTCATTTTTATAGTCATGGCGTCCAACAATGCTTGGGTAGGGTGTTCATTTCTTCCATCGCCTGCATTTATTACTGCACAATTTACTTTTTGGGATAATAAATTTGCTGCACCAGAGTCCTGATGTCTTATTACTAATATATCTGGATGCATTGCATTTAACGTCATCGCTGTATCAATAAGTGTTTCACCTTTTTTAATTGCAGAGTGCAAAACATTCATGTTCATCACATCGGCGCCCAATCTTTTACCCGCTAATTCGAATGAACTTAAAGTTCGAGTCGATGTTTCAAAAAAAAGATTTATCTGAGTTTTGCCGTTTAAAATTTTTAATTTTTTATTTTCTTGTCTATTTAGTTCAACAAAAGCAAGTGACTCGTCTAAGATTAAATTAACTTCAGGGATAGATAAATACTGAATACCGAGAAGATGTTTGTGATTATATTTAATAGCTTCTTTTTGATTTATTGCCATTAAAACCAGGTCTATAGGCTGATTTTTTAATCAAAGCAAGCTATTTATTCAAATAATCAATAAAACCTTGCAAAATAAATGCTGCTGAGTTTTGATCTAGTTTCTTTTTTTTTGAAGAACTATTGATGTTCAAATCATTCATACCTTTAAAGGCACCTTCGCTGGACAATCTTTCATCCCATAGTGTTATTGGAATGTTAATGTGTTTTAAAATGTTTTTTACGAAGTCTTTGGTAGATTGAGATCTTGGACCTTCAGATCCATTCATATTAATGGGGTTGCCAACAACAATTCCAGTGATTTCATTCTCAGATATAATTTGATTTAATCGATCAATTACATTTTTTAGTTTAGTTACTTTGATTGTCTCAAATGGAGTAGCAACCGTTCTGCTAGGGTTACATATAGATATTCCAATGTTTGTTTTTCCTGGATCAATACCAAGTAAAGAAGACTTATTTCCTATCTCTATTAAAAATTCAGAATTCTCTAAAAGGTTGTAAGTTTTCATTAAAGTGTTAATTTAACGTAATTTTTCACTAAGTCTAATGACAATTAACAAAGAAACAGTAAAAAAAATTTCTAAATTATCAAGAATAGCATCAAATGATGAATTTGAAGTGTCTATGATTAAAGACCTTAACTCTATATTAAAATTTGTAGAGCAGTTAAATGAGTTAAATATAAAAGATATAGAGCCTCTTTCGTCAGTAGTAGAACAAAAACTTTTTCAAAGAGAAGATGTTGTAAATAAAATTAATGAAAAAAAAGATATTTTAAAAAATTCACCAGAAAAGAATGAAAATTATTTTGTAGTTCCAAAAGTAATAGAATAATTTAATGACCGATATTAGCAAAATCACTCTTGTTGAGTTAGTTACAAAAATAAAATCAAAACAAATCTCAGCGTTTGAGGCTACCAATGCTTATGTAGAAAGAATAAAAAAATCTAAAAAGTTAAATGCTTTTATTACTGAAACTTTAGATGAAGCGCTAAGTAGTGCCAAACAAATAGATAAATTAAATACGAAAAATGGTTTATTATCTGGAGCTCCAATAGCAGTAAAAGATTTATTTTGTACAAAAAATGTTTTGACTACTGCTTCAAGTAAAATATTAAAAAATTTTATTCCTACATATGAGTCTACAGTCACATCAAAACTTTGGGATGAGGGAGCAATTCTTCTTGGTAAATTAAATTGTGATGAATTTGCAATGGGTTCTTCTAACGAAACAAGTGCGTACGGAAATGTAATCAATCCCTACAAAAGCAGCAAAGATGAGTTGGTTCCAGGAGGATCATCAGGTGGATGTTCAGCCGCAGTCGCAGGTAATTTAACCTCCGCAACAGTTGGTACCGATACAGGGGGCTCAATTAGGCAGCCTGCTTCATTTACTGGAATTGTTGGTTTTAAACCCACATACGGAAGATGTTCCAGATGGGGTATCGTTGCATTTGCATCATCATTAGACCAGGCAGGTCCCATGACCAAAGATGTTGCCGATAGTGCTTTAATGCTTGATGTCATTACCGGATATGATGAAAAAGATTCAACATCAGCAAATATAAAAAAAGAAGAATTTTTAAAAAGTTTAAATAAAAATATTAAAGGACTTAAAGTCGGGATACCCAAAGAATACATAGTAGACAATATGCCAAAAGCTATTCAATCTTTGTGGGAAAAGGGCGTGCAACTGATGAAAGACTCCGGTGCTATTATAAAAAATGTTTCATTGCCACACACAAAATATGCATTACCAACTTATTATATTGTTGCACCAGCAGAAGCTTCTTCCAATTTAGCTCGTTATGACGGTGTTAGGTATGGTTTAAGAGTGCCAGGTAAAGATTTGATAGAAATGTACGAAAATACCAGAGCTCAAGGTTTTGGCAATGAGGTTAAAAGAAGAATTATGATTGGCACTTATGTTTTGTCCTCGGGTTATTATGATGCTTATTATTTAAAAGCTCAACAAGTTAGAAGATTAATTAAAAATGATTTTGATAGTGTGTTTAATGAAGTTGATACAATTTTAACACCAACAGCTCCTTCATCAGCTTTTAAAATTGGAGCAAAAACAGAAGATCCGATTTCTATGTATTTAAATGATGTTTTTACTGTACCTATTAACTTAGCTGGATTGCCAGCTATATCTATTCCAGGAGGTTCAGACGAGTCAGGCTTGCCATTAGGCTTGCAATTAATTGGTAAGCCATTTGATGAACAGACTGTTCTAAATGCAGCTTATGCCCTAGAGGAGAAAATAGAGTTTAAGTCAAATGTAAATGATTGGTGGTTTTAATATATGAATAATGTTTCTGAATATCTTTTAGAAGGAGAAACAGGAAAGTGGGAAGTTATAATTGGCCTTGAGGTTCATGCTCAAGTAACCTCTAATGCAAAATTATTTTCATCTTCATCAACAAAATTTGGTTCAGATCCTAATTCTCAGGTTAGCTTAGTAGATGCAGCAATGCCAGGAATGTTACCCGTGATAAATAAATATTGCGTAGAGCAAGCTGTCAAAACCGGACTTGGATTGAAAGCAAAGATTAATAATTTTTCAAAATTTGATAGAAAAAATTATTTTTATGCTGACTTGCCTCAAGGTTATCAAATATCACAATTTAAATTTCCTATTGTTGGAGAAGGTTCGGTGATTTTGGATATGCCAAATGGATCAAAAGAAGTAGGTATTGAAAGATTACATTTAGAGCAAGATGCAGGAAAAAGTTTGCACGATCAGGATCCGCAGAATTCTTATGTAGATTTAAATAGATCAGGTGTCGCCCTGATGGAAATTGTAGGAAAACCTGATTTAAGATCACCTGAGGAAGTAGGACAGTATGTTAAAAAACTTCGTTCTATTATGAGATATTTAAACACATGTGACGGCAATATGGAAGAGGGGTCCTTGCGTGCCGATGTGAATGTTTCTGTAAGAAAAGCAGGCTCAAAACACTTAGGTACAAGGTGTGAGATTAAAAATGTTAATTCAATTAAATTTATGCAACAGGCGATAGAGTATGAGGCAAAACGCCAAATACAAATTATTGAGTCTGGCGGAACAATTAATCAGGAAACAAGATTGTTTGATACAAAAAAAATGGAAACCAGATCAATGAGGAGTAAAGAAGACGCTCATGATTATCGATATTTTCCTGATCCGGATTTGCTCCCTCTAATATTGGACCAAGAATATATTGAAAATATCAAGAAATCACTTCCTGAACTTCCTGATGAAAAAAAAACAAGATTAATAAATGAGTTTGGTCTTTCCAGTTATGATGCTAGCATTATTATTTCAGATCAAGATATTTCCTCGTATTACGAAGAAGTTGCGAAAAATTCTGATTATAAAATGGCTGCTAACTGGATGATCGTTGAACTTTTTGGAGTTTTAAACAAACAAGGAAAAGAAATTAAAGACTCTCCTGTATCTGCAAGTAATTTGTCTAAATTAATTAATTTAATTAAAAACAATACAATATCTGGCAAGATAGCAAAAACAGTTTTTGAGGACATGGTTCAAAATAATACAGATCCTGAAATCATTATAAACAAAAAGGGTCTCACACAGCAGTCAGATCCAAAAGAACTTGAAAAAATTATAGATAAAATAGTTAAGCAAAATTCCGACAAAGTGGAACAATACAAATCTGGTAAAGACAAATTATTTAGTTTTTTCGTGGGACAGGCCATGAAAGAAACTCAAGGTAAAGGAAATCCTAAGCTTATTAATGATATATTAAGAGAAAAATTAAAATAAGATTGTGAATAAAAGTATTTCATTAAATGAAAATTTAGAAAATTATTTAATTGCCCATAACGAAGAACACAAAGTTTTAAAAGAGTTAAGAGAATTTACTTTTAGACAATTTGGTGATTCTGCAAATATGCAAATTAGTTTAGAACAAGCGTCATTATTAAGCATGTTGATTAAACTAGGTAAGTTTAAGAAAATTTTAGAGTTAGGTACATTTGCCGGATATAGTAGCTTAGTCATGGCTATAGCATCAGATAGTGATGCCAAAATCATCACTATAGATAAGGATGTAAAGACATCAGGACATGCAGTAAATTTTTGGAAAAAAGCTAATGTCAATAATAAAATTGAACTAATACAACAAGATGCGAGCAAGGTTTTGAAAGTTTTTTTTCAAGAAAAAATTTTTTTTGATTTTATTTTTGTCGATGCGGATAAGGCTGGTTATAGAGATTATTTTGATATTTGTTCAAAGCTTATCGTAGATGATGGTCTAATGGTGTTTGATAATGTTTTATGGAAAGGAAAAGTTGCCGACATGTCGATAAATGACAAAAAAACAGTGGCAATAAGAGAGTTTAATGATTTTCTTAAAAATGATAAAAACTTTGATAAAATTATGATCTCCATAGGCGATGGAATGACCGTATGCAGAAAGAAAAAAAATTTAAAATAATAAGTTTTTATAAGTTCTTAAATGTGCATAATTTTAAAAACTTGCAATTATCTTTAAAAAAATACTTAATTGATAACGAATTAAAAGGGACAATTATTTTATCACCAGAGGGTATCAATGGATCAATTTCTGGAATAAATAATTTCATACCTGATTTTAATAGATTTATTTATAAAACTTTTTCTTTTTCATCTTACGATGTGAGCAATATTTCGGATTCTGATTTTTTGCCATTTGAACGACCTAAAGTTAAAATAAAAAAAGAGGTAGTACCCATAGAAAAAAAGGTAATTATTCGTGAAGGGAAACATATATCACCTGACAAATGGAATGAATTTATAAAAAAAGACGACGTGACCGTAATCGATATTCGAAAACCTTTTGAGCATAATTTGGGAAGTTTTAAAGGATCTATTAATCCTAATGTAAACAATTTTAGAGAATTTAAAGGTTACTTTGATAATTTTGTAAAACAAAATAATAAAAAAATAGCTATTTTTTGCACAGGCGGTATACGCTGTGAAAAAGCCTCAGAATATTTAAAAGATAAAGGTGTTGAAGATGTTTATCAATTAGAGGGTGGTATTTTAAATTATCTAAATTCCGTTCCTAAAACTGAAAGTATGTGGGAAGGTGAGTGTTATGTGTTTGATAAACGCATTTCAGTAATACACGGTTCTAAACAAGGTTCTTACTCCATGTGTTATGGCTGCCGAATGCCAATCAGTGAGATTGACAAAAAATCAAATAAATTTAAAGAAGGGATTTCATGTCCTTATTGTTTTGATAGTTTAACCAAGGACCAAAAAAAAAGATTTGCTATGAGGCAATACAATAAAGTAAATAATCACATAAAAATAAACAAAATATGATTTCTGTTATTCCAAATATTGATTTCGTTTTAAGAGTTGATGGTAAATTTATTACGCAAAATACTGACTATTTTTTTTCAAATAAAAAAATAGTCATGTTTGCATTACCGGGAGCTTTTACACCTACCTGCACCAGTTATCATTTGCCTAGTTATGAGGAAAAATATGAAGAATTTAAAAAATTTGGAATTGATGAAATTTATTGTCTGTCTATGAATGATGCTTTTGTGATGGATGTCTGGAAAAGAGACCAAAAAATTACCAAGGTTAAGTTTTTACCAGATGGAAACGGAAGGTTTACTACAGGAATGAACATGATATCTGATCGTTCTGCTTCAGGTATGGGTCCAAGATCGTTTCGTTATTCTATGTATGTTGATAATAAAAAAATTATAAAATTATTTAAAGATGAAGATGGTAAATTTGATGTAAGCGATTCTGGCACAATGTTAAATTTTCTAGCTTCTGTAAATGCCTAAAAAAAAATCTAATATTCCAATTACTAGAACATTTAATCCTGAGCCTAAAGATAAATCCAGTGTTGACTGGGTAATATGGGCTGCTTGGGCTGATCGTATAACCTTTGAAGATATTAAAAAAGTTTCAGGATTAACAGAAGGAGACGTGATTAAAATTATGAGATCTTCTTTAAAATCAAGTTCATTTAAGTTGTGGAGAAAAAGAGTACACGAAAAGTCAATTAAGAATCGAAAAAAATTTGAATATTCAAGATTATTGCTTAATGACAAAAGTTATAAAAAAGATTTTTAATTTAGATTTTTCCAGGGTTGTATAACAATTGCTGGATATTATTATTAGTAGATTTTTTTTCTAATATAAATTTGTAAACATTAATATTTTCCATTACTCTTTGAACATAATTTCTAGTTTCTTCAAATGGAATATGTTCAAGAAAATCTAAAGGATCAATCTCATTTTTTCTAGGATCTCCAAATCTCTTTATCCATTTAGTAACTCTATGAGGCCCAGCGTTATAAGCCGCTAAAGCTAAGTATATGTTATTTCCAAAGTTACTATAAAGATCTGTGAGATAAAAAGATCCTAATTGTAAATTAAAAAACTCATCTTCAGTTAAGCGTTCAGGACTATATTTAAGACCAGTGCGTGTACTTAGTAGTTTTCCTGTTGCTGGCATAATTTGCATTAAACCTCTTGCACCCACATAGCTATTGGCGGAAGCATCAAATTCACTTTCTTGTCTAATTAAGGCTAAAATATAAGATTGATTTAAAATTTCTTTTCCCGAAACAATTTTTGGTGTTTCAATAATCGGATAATTTAATTCTAGTAAGTTTATTCCTTCGTAAGAGGCTTGCTTAGCAATTTGTATTGCGTAGTCCAGTCTGTTAATTTTTTGTGATAAAGTTCCAGAAAAAATTCTTAATTCAATTGGTGATTTTTCAGCTCCAAAACTTTTTAGCATATCTTTAGCTTGGGAACTTTGTTTTAATTCAGACAAGAGAATAATTGCTCTAGATACTTCATTATTTAAAAATTTTTCAAAATCTTGATCATTTAATTTATAATCATTTTTTATTTGTATAGTTTTTTGATTAATTTTATTTGCTGCTAACTGACCGTAGAAAGTTGTGTTGTAGTTACTTGCAATAGCGTACCATTTGTCCGCCTCACTTTGATTTTTAGTAGCATCATAAGATCTTGCGAGCCAAAAAGCGCCTCTTGATTTACTAATTGGATAACCCACAGAATCATACATTAATTTAAAATGTTTAATGGCATCATTTGGCCTGTTTAAAAATCGTAAAGCTAGCCATCCGGCATGCCATTCAGCATCTGCTAAGTACGAAGAGTCATTGATAATTCCATGATTTATAAAAAGATCATAAGCTTCTTGATATTTTTTTTGATCTATTTTTTTTCTAGCAATAATTAGTTTTTCTTTCATCCAAAGTTCTGGTTTTACAAGGGTTTCCGGCTTACTCGAGTACTTATCTATGATCTCTAGTGCAGATTCATATCTTCCTCTTTTTCTTCTCCACTTCATCCTGTCAAATTGCAATCCTGCATCACTCATAAAATTTTCAGGAACTTTTGAAATGGCGTTATCTACGCCATAGGATCTGGTCATTAATGAAAATCTTGCGTTGTATAACTCCCTGTACCCTTTTGGAAGGTAAGGTATAGTTCTATTTAATTCCCAATATTCTTGTTCCCAGGCCATATATTTAGCTCTTTCAATGAAATCTTCTGAAGTAAGAATATTTTGAAACTTTTTAGCTACATATTTAATGTCATCTTTATCAAGATATGCATTTTTAAAACCTCTTTGAATTAATGGAGTTCCTTTACTTACATCTCCTTTAATTAAATAAGCCTCACCTAATCTTATTAATCCGTAGCCACTAGTAGGTTCATAATTAGTGAAAAAATTAATTACATCATTAGGGGAAACATATTTAAAATCAATTTTGTGCTCTGCTAGATATTTTAATCTATTTATTCTTGGCCAATCTTTATTTTGATTAACAAATTCTACATAATCATAAAAACTAGCTTGATTATTGGAGTCTTTTAGATAAATCCATTTAACAACTTTACCTAACAATTTGTCAGAAGATTTTTTAGACTCGTTAAATGCTTGTTTCCAAGATTTTCTTTTAACGTGAGCAAATGTTGTTTTAGCTATTTCAAAGTCTTTTGCATTTAATATTTTTGAACTTCCTAATACATTTGTTTCTAAAAGTAGGGGTTTTGGAGGAGGTACGCTTAGATCAACATTAGTAATTTTTTCATTTTCAATATTTGAGGGAAAATCTTTTATTTTTTCCTCAATAATTTTTTTTTGAGATTCATTTTTTGGAGCTATAATTACGGTTGGTTCTTTTGCTTTTTCTTTTTCTTTTATAATAATAGACTTTGGTTCTGTATTTTTTTTTATCTCTTGTTTCGTATTTTCTTGGTTAGAATTTAAAAAAGAAGGTTTTTCTTTCGGAGCAATTAATTTAGCATTGGCAGAGAATGCAAAATAAACAGTAAATATCAAAACTAATAATAATTGTTGGATTTGTTTCATTAATAAGGTTATTAATTTTTTTATTTATGTTATATTTGAGACTAATTATACAATAAGTGGTTATGTTTAAAGGATCTATTACAGCATTGGTTACTCCATTTAAAAATGGGCAATTAGATGTAAAAAGCTATGAAAATTTCATAGAATTTCAAATTTCAAACGGTACTTCAGGCATTGTGCCAGGGGGTACGACCGGTGAGTCACCCACTTTAAGTTACGATGAACATAAAAAAATTATCGATATTGCTGTTAATATTTCAAATGGAAGAGTTCCTGTTATTGCAGGCACAGGTTCTAATTCAACGATAGAAGCTATTGAATTAACTAAATATGCTGAAAAAGCCAAAGCCAATGCAGCATTAATTGTTACTCCTTATTATAATAAGCCTACACAAGAGGGTCTGTATCAGCATTACAAGGCAATCAATGATAATGTTGGCATTCCTATTATAATTTACAACATTCCAGGAAGATGTGTCGTAGACATGAGCGTTGAGACTATGGCAAGATTATTTGAATTAAAAAATATCATAGGCGTGAAAGATGCTACAGGAGATTTAAATAGAGTGGATGCACAATTAAAAGCAATGGGAAAAGATTTTTTAATGCTAACAGGCAATGATGAGAATGCTTATGAATTTAATAAAAGAGGTGGTTCAGGTTGTATTTCGGTATCATCAAATGTAGCCCCAAAATTATGCTCTCAATTCCAAAGATTTTCTTTAAGTGGTAATGACAAAGAAGCAAAAAGTATTTTTAATAAATTGGAGGATTTGCACTCAATTTTATTTGTTGAAAGTAATCCTGTACCAGCAAAATACTCTCTTCATTTAATGAAATTAATGAATGAAGAAGTGAGGTTACCATTAGTCACTGCTACAGATCAGTCTAAGCAAAAAATAAGAAAAGTTTTAGAGCAATTATCTCTTATATAAATGAGTGTTACAAAAAAATCTGTAGACAACATTGTTTGTCAAAACAGAAAAGCAAGTTTCAATTATTTTTTTGAGGAAATTTTTGAGTCTGGCATACAACTATTAGGTCCAGAAGTTAAATCATTAAGATTAGGAAAAGCTAATATTGCAGAATCTTATGCCATAGAAGAAAGCGGAGAAATTTATTTATTTAATTCTTATATACCTCCATACTCACAATCTAGTTACAACAATCACGATCCTAAAAGAATGCGTAAACTTTTGCTAAAAAAAAAAGAAATTAATAAGTTAATTGGAAAAGTAAATAGAGATGGTTATAGTATTGTGCCCTTAAAAATATATTTTAACAGAAAAGGTATTGCGAAAATACAAATTGCTTTAGCACGCGGTAAAAAAAATCATGACAAAAGAGAAGTAAAAAAAAATAGAGACTGGAATAGAGAAAAATCAAGAATTTTTAGAAAGACTAGTTAAAAAATATCATGGTGTATTTAGCTTTTGGTTCAAATCTTACTTCAAAATTTGGAAATTCTATTTTTACTATTACTAAAGCATATGCAGAATTAGAAAAATGCGGTGTTCAGATTTTAAAAAAATCCTCTTTTTATCGAAGCAAGGCATTTCCAGATCCTAAAGATCCGGAATTTATTAATTCAGTAGTTCAAGCTAGAGCCAATATTGCTCCTAATAATTTAATAAAGATTATTTTTAAAATAGAGAAAAAATTTGGACGTTTGCGTCTTAATAAAAATGATCCAAGAACATTAGATATTGATATAATTGATTTTAATTCAAGAAAAATTAAGATTAAAAATAGAATTGCAAGTTTACAAATACCTCATTCAAGTTTGGAAAAAAGACTTTTTGTCTTAATGCCATTAATAGAATTAAAATCTTCATGGAAAAACCCAGAATCTGGAAGATTAATTGTTCAATTGCTTAGTAAAATTAGTCGACTAGGAGATAATAAGATTACCAAGCTATAATTTTTTGATATAATTTTTTATATGCTTAATCAGGAAGAACTTATTACCAAAATTAGAAATTATAACAGTTTTCTTGATGTCGATAAAATTAAAGCTGCCTACGAGTTTGCTGCCAAAGCTCACGAAAAACAAAAAAGAGAATCGGGAGATCCTTATATTTACCATCCCTTGGCGGTTGCGAATATTCTAGCAGAACTTAAGTTGGATGGACCTACTATCACTACTGCTTTATTGCACGACACAATTGAGGATACTTTGACAACTTATGATGAAGTCAAAAAAAAATTTGGAAATGAAATTGCTGAATTAGTAGATGGTGTAACAAAGTTATCGAGACTTGAAAATAAAAGTAAAGAATATTCAGTAGCAGAGAATTTTAGAAAATTAATTTTAGCTACCTCTAAGGACATAAGAGTCTTGCTGGTTAAATTAGCCGATCGTCTTCATAATATGAGAACTATAGATTCTATTTTTTCTCAACCCAAAAGAGAAAGAATTGCCAAGGAAACAATGGAAATTTATGCACCATTAGCTGAACGACTTGGGATGCACAATATTAGAGATGAATTAGAAGATTTGTCTTTTAAGGTATTAAATTATGAAGCAAGAAAATTAATTTTAGATAGATTAGAGAAAATTTTTCCCGATACCCAAAAATTATTCTCTCAAATTTCATTAGAGCTGGAAAAGAGTTTAATATCTAATAATATAGATTTTGTAATTACAGGAAGAGAAAAATCTTGCTTTTCTATTTGGAAAAAAATTCAGACGAAGAAAATTTCTTTAGAGCAAATTACGGACATAATTGGATTTAGAATTATTTTAAATAATATTGATGATTGTTACAAAACATTAGGAGTAATTCACCAAAAATGGAAGACAGTGCCTGGAAGATTTAAAGATTATATTTCAACGCCAAAATCGAATAATTATTCCTCAATACATACAGCGGTAATTGGACCCTTTAATCAAAGAATTGAAATACAAATTAGAACTAAGGAAATGCATGATTTTGCCGAAAGAGGAGTTGCGTCGCATTGGATTTATAAAGATAATGAAAAAGCAACACATGATCTTCTGCATAATTTTAATTGGCTTAAAGATCTAGTAGAACTAATTGAAAGTGGTGAAAATCCTGAACACTATTTAGAATATACAAAACTACAGCTTTATCAAGATCAGGTCTTTTGCTTCACACCCAAAGGAGCTGTTATAAGGTTACCTTCAAAAGCAACTGCAATTGATTTTGCTTATGCTGTTCACTCTGATATCGGAGACACCTGCATAGCTGTCAAAATTAACGGTAAAGAACTGCCACTCCAAACTCAACTTACTAATGGTGATCAAGTTGAGATTATAACATCAACAAAAAAATCTCCTTCTCTTCATTGGTTATCATTTACCAAAACAGGAAAAGCTAGAGCTTCCATAAGAAAATATTGGCATGATAAAATGCCCGCTAACAAAGAAAGTAAAATTCATAAATCTAGCATATGGGTTTTGCTAAGTCATAGAGCGGGAACATTGGGTGAAATTTGTAGTTTAATAGGAGCTAATAGATGTAATATTTATAATGTTGAATTAGTTGATAAAAAAGAAGATTTTTTAAGTTTCATCTTTGATCTTGAAATAAATAATTTAAAAGATTTCACAAATTTAATATCTGAACTTAAATCACGTTCATTAAATTTTAAAATTATTAGAAACAGAAAAAATGAAAAAAATGTTAACTGAAACTGAAACAATTGCTTTATTAAAAGAAACCGAAGCTTTATTGGAAGGACATTTTATTTTGTCATCAGGCTTAAGAAGTGAACGGTATGTTCAATGTGCCAAATTGTTAATGTATCCTCAAAAAGCACAAACAATTTGTAAATCCCTTGCAGAAAAAATAAAGCTTGCTCATTTAAATTTTGATACTGTGGTTTCTCCTGCTATTGGTGGTATCCTTGCAGGATATGAAGTTGCAAGGCATTTAGAATTGCCAAGTTTATTTACCGAAAGAGTAGATGGTGTATTCACATTAAGGAGAGGGTTTTCTTTAAATAAAAATAATCGAGTATTAATAGTGGAAGATGTTATTACCACGGGAAAATCTAGTTTAGAATGTGCCAATGCAATTGAAAAATATGGAGCTAACGTAGCAGGTTATGCTTGTATCATAGATCGATCTTCAGGTAAATCTATAATTAAAGAACCAATAATTTCCCAAATATCATTTGATATACCAACGTATTCCTTAGAGACGTTACCTGAAAAATTAAAAAAAATAAAAGCTGTTAAACCAGGTAGTAGAGAAATTTTGTAGTTATGCATCAATACAAGCTAGGAGTTAATATTGATCATGTTGCAACTATTAGAAATGCAAGAGGCGGAATTGTTCCTTCAATAACCCAGGCTGGAATTGAGTGTGAAAAAGCTGGCGCAGATTCTATCACTGTGCATCTACGTGAAGATCAAAGACATATTAGAAGCGAAGATGTAAAAAATTTAAAAAAAATTTTAAACATACCTTTAAACCTAGAAATGGCTTTAAATTCAAAAATGTTAGATTTTGCTTTGAAGATCAAACCAGACTTTGTTTGTTTAGTCCCTGAAAAAAGAAAAGAGTTAACTACTGAAGGAGGATTAAATTTATTTAGTAATTTTAATTTTTTAAAACAAGGTATTAGAAAATTGCAATCTAAAGGTACAAAAGTTTCATTATTTATTGATCCAAAAATTGAAAATGTTAAACAGGCATTATTATTAAATGCTGATAATATAGAAATTCATACTGGAAAATACTGCAATTTATTGCAAAAAAAAAATAAAACTAAAATGAAAATTGAATTATCTAAAATTAAGCAAGTAGCTACTTTTGCCTTTACCAATAAAATAGGTGTTCATTGTGGTCATGGTTTAGATTATACAAGTACCAAACATATAAAAAAAATTAAAGAAATTACTGAATTTAATATAGGACATTTTATCATTTCAGAGTCCGTTTTTCACGGGTTGAATAATGTTATTAAAAAGTTTCTTAAAATTATAAAAAAATAATTATGAAAATTATTGGTATTGGAACTGATATAATAAATATTAAAAGAATAGAAAAAATTATAAAAAAAAATAAAACTAATTTTTTAATAAAAATTTTTACCAAAAAAGAAATACAAAATATTTTAAAATACAAATCTAATAAAGCATCAAAGATAGCCATGAGATTTGCTGCCAAAGAGGCTTTTTCTAAAGCTATAGGAACAGGAATAGGGAATAGCCTATCCTTTTTAGACATTGAGGTGTTAAATAATGCAAGTGGAAAGCCCTATTTTAATGTTAACAAAAGCTCATTAAAAAAAAAAAGTTTTTACCTAAGTATGTCAGATGATTATCCTTGGGCTACTGCCTTTGTAATTGCTTGTAAATGATATGAATAAGAAAAAAATTGTTGATAATATTAAAACTATTTTAATTGCTCTGTTTTTAGCAATTATTATTCGATCTGTTCTATTACAACCATTTTATATCCCTTCTTCATCCATGGAGCAGACATTATTAGTTGGTGATAGGTTGTTTGTAACTAAATATTCTTATGGTTATAGTAAGCATTCATTTCCATTTAGCCCGCCTATTATAAGTGGTAGAATTTTTTTTAACGAACCAAAGCGTGGAGATGTAATTGTTTTTAAAACTCCAGCTGATAATAGGACAGACTATATAAAAAGGCTGATAGGACTACCGGGTGATACAATTCAATTAAAAAATGGTGATCTTTTTATTAATGGCAATCTTACTCCTAAAAAGTTTGTTAAAAAAACTTTAGTATATTGTGGTGATCAGCAATTCTCAGTAGATGAATTTATTGAAAATATTAATTCTAATAAATCATATTCAATTTTTAATGCAGTTGAAAATTCAATGAGAAATACTTCCTTATATGTAGTTCCTAAAAATCACTATTTTTTTTTAGGAGATAATAGAGACTGTTCAAAAGATAGTAGGTTTTTAAATAGTGTAGGATATGTACATAAAGATAATTTAGTAGGCAAAGCACAATTTTTATTTTTTTCAAATGATGCTCACATCGGTAATTTTTTTACATTTTGGAATTGGCCGCAATCTATTAGATTTGATAGAATTTTAAAAAAAATTATCTAATGGATTTAGCATCATTTAAAAAATTAGAAAAAATACTTGGTATTAATTTTAAAAATACAAACCTTTTAATTAGAGCTTTGACACACAAAAGTATTTCAAAAGTATCAGAAACGAATAATGAACGTTTGGAATTTATTGGAGACCGAGTATTAAATTTAGTTATTGCAAATAAACTTTCCCATTTGTACCCAAATGACGCGGAGGGAGTATTGGATAAAAAGTTGGCTTCTTTAGTTAACAAAAATGTTTGTTCCAAAATAGTTTCTGATTTAAATATAGATAAATATCTAATAGTTAGTGGCTCTCAAAAAAAAAATAGAGCTGGTCATAAAAAAATTTTTGGTGATTTGTGCGAAAGTATAATTGGTGCGGTATTTATAGATCAAGGATTTAAAGTTTCCTCAAACTTTGTTCTCAAATTGTGGAAAAAAAATATTGAAAATTCAGTAAATATTGATGTTGATGCAAAGACAAAGCTTCAGGAATATTCTTTAAAAAAATTTAAAAAACTTCCCATGTATAAAACTGTTTCTTATGAGGGGCCTGCACACAGACCAATTTTTAAAGTATCTGTAAAATTAGAAGATAATAAAATTTATGTTGGCACGGGCTCATCCAAAAAAATTGCCGAACAAGCAGCTGCTGAGCAATTGCTAAAAAATTTAGTACAAGAATAAAAATATATAAAAAATTTATGACACAAAAATTTGGATATGTAGCTATTTCTGGACCAACAAATTCAGGAAAATCCACATTATTAAATGCTATTTTTGATAAAAAGATTTCAATTGTTTCCCACAAAGTTCAAACAACTCTTAAATCTATGGATGTAGTAAAAAACTATAATAGTACCCAGATGGTATTTATTGATACACCAGGATTTTATGAAAAAAAAAATAATGCTAATTATCTAAAAGACGTTTTATCTAGCATACAAAGATCTGATTTATTACTTATAATCTTAGATGTTACTTCTAAATTTATATATTTAGAACAAATAAAAA
>Ga0222714_10001858_pt1 | contig 23289 bp, 19 predicted proteins | sample C33_3DmetaG_FD_165048 | JGI IMG/M metagenome (GOLD analysis project Ga0222714, IMG submission 165048) | Estuarine water microbial communities from San Francisco Bay, California, United States - C33_3D | ecosystem: Environmental > Aquatic > Marine > Unclassified | place: USA: California...
GTTTCCATGTTTTGTTGCAGGCACAAAAGTGTTAACAAACGCTGGATATAAATACATTGAAGATGTAAATTTAGATGATACATTAATGACACATACTGGAAAATTTCAAAATATCTTGAATTTGCAACAAAAGAATTATACAGGAATGTTATACAATATTAAAATAAAAAATCACCCGTCCTTTATTAGGTGTACAGAAGAACACCCATTTTATGTTCGCGAAAAAACACGAAAATGGAATAGCGAATTACTAAAATATGAATATACATTTATAAATCCTGAATGGAAAAAAGCAGTTGACTTAACAACAAATGATTATTTTGGTATGAAGATTAATGAAAACAGTATAATACCCGAATTTACATTCAATAATAAAAATACTACGGAGGCAATTGATATGATATTAGAAGACAGTGATATGTGGTTTATGATGGGTTATTTTGTAGGTGATGGTTGGATTGAAGAAACAATAAAAAACGACGGACGAAGTATGAACAAAATCAGGTTTGCTATAAATTCAAAAGATAATGAATATGTAGTGGATAGAATTAATAAAATATTGAAAATAACAGATATAAAATGTCCGTCCGGTGATAAACGCGACAACTATGAATGCGACAACTATGAATGGTTTAATATATTACAACATTTTGGTAAATGCGCAGAGAGTAAAGTAATACCCGAATGGGTTCAAGACGCACCGAAAGAGTATATTCAAGAGTTTATTAATGGTTATCAAAAGGCAGATGGTTGTGTTAATGATAAGGAATGTTATTCATTTACAACTGTATCATACAATTTAGCATTCGGACTACAAAGATTATATTTAAAGTTGGAACATATATTTTCAATAAAGAAATTTATTCGTCCGAAAACGACAGTCATAGAAGGTAGAATAGTAAATCAAAGAGATACATATCAAATTGAAGGATATATTAAAGATGACAAAAGGAAACAATCGTCTTTTATTGAAAATGGATATGTATGGTGTGCGCCATTTAAAATGGAGACTGAGTGTGTAGAAAATGAACCAGTTTATAATTTTGAAGTGCATAATGATAACAGTTATATTGTAGAAAATACAATCGTTCATAATTGTCAACCGTTCAGCAACGGGGGTAATAAAAAGTCATTCAAAGACAAACGCGGATTGCTGTTTGATGAGATAATGCGTATGGCGAAGCACAAGACCCCCAAGTTCATGTTTCTAGAAAATGTAAAGCACATTTTGAAGGTATCCGATGGTGCGGTATTTGAATATATAAAACAACAAATCAAGGGACATGGTTATGAACTCCAGATATTCCAAATGTCACCACATAGGTATGGAATCCCCCAGCAACGAGAGCGTGTATTCTTTGTTTGTGTAAGAAAAGATATATATAACGGTAAAGACATTGAATTAATAGAGGAAGATAAAGGATTAACTGCGGAGGACATTGTAGAGGATGACCCCGACCCAAAGTATAATATAAGTGATGATGTTCGTAATGTATTGGATGCGTGGGACGAACTGATTAAGCAATTTGAAGTAGGGGAAAAATTATCACCCACAATAATGATGCATGACGCATATAAAAAATACACCGATGTAGAATTTAATGCCCTTCCGTCGTGGAGACGAGATTATATAACGCGTAATAAACCGTTATTCATAAAATACAAGAAGATAATTGACCCGTGGTATAAGAAATATAAGGAAATCTTATCCAAACGTGAAATATATGGTCAATTAGAGTGGCAGACCGGTCCAGTTAGTGAAAATGAAAGTATATATAATCATTTTATTCAATTACGTCAGTCTGGATTACGAATAAAGAAGAGTGAATATTTCCCAACCTTGGTTGCAATCACACAAACACCAATTTACGGAAAGTATAAACGTCATATTACACCCCGTGAATGTGCACGTTTACAGAGTTTTCCTGAAACATTTAAATTGGATTCAATAGATCGTGTTACGTATAAGCAAATGGGGAATTCTGTTAATGTATTAAATGTTTCAATTGTTATTAAATCTACTTTACAGCATTATAATTACATTTAGAATAGTTATGTAACGAACGGTTAGATACGTGAAGATGAATGTGTAAATAATTACAAATCTTTCAAATGTGTAAAAACAATTCAAAGATAACCTAATATTATATCTAAGAATATGCCACCCAAATATAAGAAATACACAGGTAAACCAAAGATATATGAATTTAATAAGGGAAATGCGACCCATCTAGTTATAGTAGAATCTCCGTCAAAGTGTGAAAAAATAGAAGGATATTTGGGTTCTCAGTATAAGTGTATTGCGTCCAAGGGTCATATAAGAGAACTCAAAGGGTTAACGTCAATAAAAGTCAAAGAAAATTACGAACCCATTTTTTCCATTAGTCCGTCAAAGTCAAGTCATGTAGAATGGATGAAAAATGTGATCAAGCAATTCCCCAAGACCAACATTATTCTGGCGGCCGATGACGACCGCGAGGGTGAAGCAATTGCGTGGCATATTTGTGAAGTATTTGCGTTACCGGTGGATAAAACTCAACGTATAGTTTTTCATGAAATCACAAAACCCGCAATAATAAAAGCAATAGGTTCTCCGGGATTAATCAATATGCATTTAGTAAAGGCACAACACGCTCGTCAGGTTCTCGATATTTTGGTTGGTTTCAAGATATCTCCGCTGTTATGGAAATATTTATACAATGACAAAGAGAATGGACTATCTGCTGGACGTTGTCAAACACCCGCCCTCCGCTTAGTATACGATAACGAAATGGAAAAGAAAAATAGCAGTGGAATAGAGAAGTCATTCAAGACAATAGGTAATTTTACAAGTAGAGATTTAGATTTTGTTTTATCATATAATTATGATAATGAAGAGAACCTAATTAAGTTTCTAGAAAAATCAAAGAATTTCGTGTATAAATTAAGTATAGGTTCTCCAAAAGAAGTCTTGAAAGTACCTCCAAAACCCTTCAGTACTTCAAATTTATTACAAACGGCAAGTAATAACTTGAATATGTCACCCAAGGAAACGATGATGCACTGCCAGTCCTTATACCAGGGTGGTTTTATAACATATATGAGAACAGAAAGCACAAAATACTCGAAAGAATTCATAGAACTAATAGGTTCTCAAATATATGAAAGATATGGTGATAAATATAAAGGAGATACTAAAGATATAACCAACTTTAACAATGTAGATCCCCATGAAGCAATAAGGGTTACAGATATCAATCTAGAGAACCTGGCAGTAAAAGACAGAATGTCATCATTATACAAACTAATTTGGAATAATACATACGAAAGTTGTATGGCGACTGCGAAGTATGAAGCGACCCAGGTAATTATCACAGCACCCGAAACCCACCACTATAAAAATACAATAGAAATACCCCAGTTTCTTGGTTGGAAACGTCATAAGGAAGACATTAAGGAGAAAACGACGAGTCAAAACGATGGAAAGGCGATATTATTATATATAAAATCATTAATTTCCGGGTCGGGTTCTCTACAATACAATAAAATTAGTTCATTAGTATCATTTAAGAACAAGCATAGTCACTATAGTGAAGCTGGATTGATAAAGAAACTAGAAGATTTGGGAATTGGTCGTCCATCAACATTTGCAATGTTAATAGAAACCATAGTAGATAAGGGTTATGTGAACAAAATAGATATAGATAATGGTACAATTCAATGTAATGAATATTTATTGGAAAAAGAGAACCTAACGAAAGAAACCATAGAAAAATCAATGGGAAAAGAATCAAACAAACTGGTAATACAAAAGACAGGAATACTGATAATAGATTTTTTAATGAAATATTTTGAGTCAATGTTCTCGTATGGATATACGAAAACGATGGAAGATAAATTGGATATTATATCGGAAGGAAATGCAGAGGAATGGTACAGCGTATGCGACGAGTGTAACGAGTTAATAAAAGAGTCGTCCAAACCGATATCCAATCTTACGAAGGAGTCGTATAAACTAGACGACATACATGAAGTAGTATTTGTAAAGTATGGTCCAACAATTCGGTATATGGGCGAAGACGGAAAACACGCATATAAAAAAATAAACCCAGGATTAGAATTAGACTTGGATAAATTAAAGACAGGAGGATATACGGTAGATGAATTATTGGCGAAAGAAGATCATTGTATAGGAAAATGGGAAGACCAAGATGTGTATATTCGTGAAGGTCGTTTTGGTAGGTATATTGAATATGGTGATACAAAGAAAAGCATTACAACGATAACCAAACCAACGTGTGATGTAACAATGGACGATTTACAAAAGATAATGGACGGCAAACCAAACCCGAATATATTACGAACATTGAATAATGATTTCAGTGTGCGTAAAGGAAAATATGGACCGTATGTATTTTATAAAACGACGCATATGAAGAAACCGAAATTCCTGGATATAAAACAGTTCAACCAAGGATATTCCACGTGCACCGTAAACGAATTAATTAACTGGCTGTGTTCAATCTATAAGATAGAGAACATATACACATAATCAATAAATGCGTATAATAAAATTAATTAAAAAGTGTTCATTATGTATCTATACCACTACATAATGAAATACCAAGAAACAACATTTGAAGAATATCTAAATGCACTAGAAAAATATAATATGCGTCCAGAACTAGATAAATTATTCAAGAGTATAACAACAAAAAATATAGGAAATACAATTATATACGGACCTCCTGGGTCGGGTAAGTACAGTCAAATGCTTAATATGTTAAAGACTCATAGTCCGAGTGATCTAAAATATCAGACAAAGATAACAATAAGCACAGATAAAACAGATTATTCTTATTTTATAAGCGATATACACTATGAAATAGACATGAATATGTTAGGTTGTAATTCCAAAACATTATGGCATGAATTATTTTTACAGATAATCGACATTGTCTATACTAAACCCACAAAGCACGGATACATAGTATGTAAGAATTTTCATACTATACACACAGAATTACTCGATACATTCTATAGTTATATGCAAGAATACACGACAAAACATTCTCATATCGGGTTAAACTTCATATTGATAACAGAAGAATTGGGTTTCATACCGAATAATATAATTAACTCGTGTAGAGTAATAAATATAGCAAAACCGACAAAAGCACAATTGATGAACATAATAAGTAAAGAACGCCAAGAATATTTATTGAAATTGGATATATCAAATCAAACCAATATCAAAACGGTAATAGACGCAGTGAATTATAACAAGTCAATCCCAATAGATAATATGATACCTATATGTAATACTATTATAAATTCATTGAAGCAACATAATAATATCAAATATATGGATTTGAGAGAACAAATATACGAATTATTAACATACAATATTGATATAATAACAAGCATCCAATATATAATATTCAATTTGCTAGCAGACAATGAAATAGAACAATCAAAAATAAACGATATATTAGACCATACACACATCTCTGTAAAATATTACAATAATAATTACAGACCAATATATCATATAGAGAGTATACTACTGTATATAACAGCGAAAATATACAATTATGAATGATACAATAGCAAGACGTATACTAGAAATAACTAAAGAAGAAAAACTAACAGAAGAATTAATAAAAAAGAAGTATAGAAACAAAGCATTAAAATGTCACCCAGATAAAAATAAATCCAAAGATTCAAATGAACAATTTCTAGATGTAAAGAACGCATACGATTATCTGAATATGAAAATAGGAATAGAAACAAAGATAAACAGTTATTCAGAGTTGTTATACGATTTTTTGAAAGACCGTATTTCACTGAACGCTTCATCTGTAAACTCAAATGCAAATTTACTGAATATTATCATTGAAAAATTATCTAATAAATACGAAGACAAAATAATGAATATTTTAGAAAATATAGACAAAGGGGTGTTATTAGAGATATATAAACTGATTACAGTAAACGATGCTATATTCGGACACATAGATAAAAGAATAATTGAGGGTCTAGAAAGCATAATAAAAGACAGAAGTAAAAACGACGAAATTATAATTTTGAACCCAACATTGGAGGATTTAATAGAGTTCAATGTTTATAAATACAAAATGAACGAAAAACAATTAATAATTCCATTATGGCATCGTGAACTAACATACGATATATCAAATTCAGATATACGTGTGGAATGCAATCCGGTTCTAAGCGACAAACATTTCATAGATGAATACAACAATCTACATATAAAAATAGAACTCAAATTACTAGATATATGGAACACAACTGATTATGAATTCGATATCGGTAAAAAAGTATTTGAATTCAAAATAGATAAATTATTATTAAAACGATATCAAATAATAACATTAAAAGCATGTGGTATACCACGTATCAACAGAACACAAATTTATGACGTATCGGTATTGGGAGATATAGTACTACACATTTACATCATAGAATAATGAATATTATCGATTATTTGGAAATGGTTTATATCTTTCAAAACGCCCATTATGAGGCGTTTTGAAAGCGAAAAGTAATGGTTTCGCGCACATTTCCTTACTACGATTATATACGACAATAAAGTAATCCCATTTTTATGATAAAAAAATATTATATCATAAAACCTATTATTATTATTATTGTTATTATTATTATTATTATGCAACCTTCTTCTTGATTACCTTCTTCTTAACTACAGCTACAGGTTTCTCTACCTCAACTACAGGTTTCTCTACCTCAGCCACAGGTTTCTCTACCTCAACTACAGGTTTTTCCTCTTCAACCTTCTTCTTGATAACTTTTTTTTTAACAGAGACTGGTTCTTCAACAACCATATCCTCATCACTATCATCAACCACAGTTTCGTGAGTATCATCTTCATCATTGTTGTTATTATCAACGACAGGAGCATTATTCAACTTATCCTTATCATCAGATGAAAGTTGGATATGACACTTACCATATACACTGTTGTTAACCCTAGGTTTAACTACACCCTGGACCATTTTCCAAGTAAGACCCCAACCCTTACCACCAATCCAAATGCCACCACATTGAAGGACACAAGCAATATTACTCATCTTTGGAACAAAATCTGGTGGAGATGCATCAGGGTCGTTACACGGGAAAATAGTATTGGAATCGGTGTCGTAGATTTCTACACTCCATTTATCCCCGTACTTAGGAACCTTTGCACGGACAGATGGAGGACTATCGTAATCATATTTCTTAGTATCTTTGTTTTTTCTGTATTTCATAAAAGGAAAGAATGTATGTTTACAAATCTCCCTGGACATTTTTTCACCCCACCACTGCTCGGAGTTCTCTACTGCTGCGTCTAGAATCTTACTCTCAAAATCCTTCATTTTTCGAAGAAATTCATTAGTTGCGTCAGTAGAATATTCCTCATTGGGGAAATTGAGAGTAATACTGAATTTTCCATCCGACTCACCGTGTTCATTAACGTAATCTGCGATACCCCACGTCATCATGAGTGGAGTTGAGATATGAAGAGAACGGTTAGTCTGACGACTGATAATATTAATTGCCTTACCCCCCATATCATTTACCTTAGGTGGTAGAAACTTAATTGCCGATGTATCCCAATCAGAATGACTGAGAACGACAGGAACAGATGGTTTACTTGAATTGAAAGAAGACATATTAAAGTTGCTGGTATGATACTATAATACAAACACAATCTTTAAATCAATTTTATAAAAACAAGGTGTGTAATATAATAAAAAACACCATTATTTATTTATTTGCTTAGTCAATGCGAGACAAAAACACAAAACATAAAACATAAAACATAAAACATTTTACAAATGCGAGACGATTCTGGCAAAGCAATACCAAGTGCCATTCATATTACGATTGTAGTATTTTGTTACCATTCAACAACAAGTAAAGGTAATTCCAACGCATAAAATCAATAGTATGTGAAGTTTATAACTTCATATAAATATATAAATATATAAATATACATATACAAACAGTAATAATTATGCAAGTTTTATCAAAATTGAGCAATTTAAAAGATAAATTATGTTGTGATTGGACGAAATATAACACAGAAACACCAGATTTAATGAAATATAAACATTGTGAATTAAAATATATATGCAAGAAAAACGAACTACATGTTACAGGTAAAAAGAGCGTTCTGGTGCAACGAATTCTAAACAAATACAGAAGAGAGAAAGCAGCTTGTTTGCTACAATCAATTGCAAGAAGAAAAATAGTCCAAACATACATATTATTACACGGTCCCGCATACAAAGATAAAAAATGCACAAACGATACAGATTTTTACACACTAGAATCGTTCAACCATATTCACATCAAAGATTTTTTCAGTTTTGAAGATAGTTGTGGATTTATATTCGGTTTCGATTTAAATTCAATACATAGTTTAATAAAACGAGATAAAAAAGCAACAAACCCTTATAATCGTAATGAAATCCCGAAAGACATTATAAATAAGATAAGGCGAATACGTAAATTGAACCGCATATATTATCCAAAACCGAATGACAATGAAAATATTCTTACTTCAAATACGAACAATGTAATTGAAATACCTCAAACACTAATACTATTAGAACGTATGCGTAATAAAACATTCGAAGAGCGTGTATCAAACCTATTTTATGAAATAGACCAAGTTGGTAATTATACGTCACCCGAATGGATGTTAGATTTAGGAAGAGACGCGTTGGTTTTATTCGTACGTTTTATTTATCAACTTTGGAATTTCCGTGCTGGAATATCACGAGAAACCAAGAATAATATTTGTCCGTATTTTAATCCATTTAATTATCAAGGGATTACTGATAATTTTACAAATACAATGACCATAGAAATTGTGCGAAATATGACAATTACAATATGTGAAAATATGTTTCATACGGCAATAAATGTAGAATATAAAAAATTAAGCGCTATATATATATTAACTTCTTTAACCACAGTAAGTGCCAACGCAAGACAAAACATTCCTTGGTTGTTTGAATCAACTCTATAGACCATTAAATCTTTCAATGGTCTATACATTGTCGTAAATTCCATATATGCGATTTTTTTTAATATATTATAAATATTAAAAAAATAATTACATATATAACAAAGTCGCTTTGCCTATCCAGTAATATTTAGGAATAATTATAATTAATAATTAACTTAATGCGTTAAACTACTTAAAAAATTAGGTCTCTATACTGTATATCAGTTATGGCCCGCGCTTCTAAGACCTCAACCCCAACCCCAACCCCAGTCCCAACCAAGACCGCTTCTGCTTCTACCCCAGCCAAGAAGGCTTCTTCTAATAAGAAGAAGGCAGTCGCTGTCCCCGATGTAGTTACTTCTCCAGTAGAAAACGTAGTCACCGAGACAGTTGTTGCTGTCTCTGCTGCCGAGATGGCTGTATTAGAGTCAGTCACCAAACTACAAGAATTTGGTGCTAAAATCCAACAACTTACTGGAATCATCGCTGCTCTCAAGCAGGATTATAAGACTCTTGATAAGATCGTGAACAGAGAGATGAAGGCTCTTCAGAAGAACTCAAAGAAGAGAAAGGCGAACTCCAACAGACAACCTTCTGGTTTTGTCAAGCCCACTCTCATCTCCAAGGACCTAGCCAAGTTTCTCGGAAAGGAGGATGGCGTTGAGATGGCAAGAACTGAGGTCAGTAAAGAGATCAATCAATATATTCGTGCGAATTCCCTTCAAGACAAGGATAATGGAAGAATTATCCTCGCCGATGCCAAACTCAAGAAACTTCTCAATCTTAACGACAGTGATGAACTCACTTACTTCAACCTTCAGAGGTACATGAAGCACCACTTCATTAAGACCGATGCTACTGCTGCTTCCGCTGTCGCATAATAAACTAAAAAATATGATAAATAATATAATTTATTTATCATAAACCGATATAATTTATATATGGTGAGAGAAACATAAATAAAATTAAGCGAAAACAAAACCATATGGCCTTAGGAATTCATAAATTGTCGTGTGTTTATTCGCTATACAATTTGATTTGGGTGGTATAGACACACAATTACTAGAGAACATATTGTATATATCTCTTAATTTATCATCATCAATCTCAATATTCTTTGTATTTGAATACCACTCGTAAAAATCAACATCAATATCTACACTTTTTTTATATAAATTATAATGTTTTAATACATCCACTATATCTATATATTGGTCTATATTATAATCTGTACCTGACAAGACAGCAATTTTTCTAAAATCGGTCATTGTTAAATCTAGGTCACGTAGAATACCGTTAATATTATAAAATATAACTGTATTATTATGTAGATTGAAACCACGCATAACTCTGGTACAACCATATACAAACATATCCATATCATCGCTCATACACGCCCATGCTTTTTTTGTGAGTACCATATGTGCGCAAAGTTCATCTGCTTCCCCTTTGGCATTATAGTATTCTATATTACAGAGGGTGAGAAGACAGCGTACTCTATACGAATCGTCCCAAGATACCCTAACACATTGTTTTTTGAGATTGTTTATTAGTATTTTAATAGCATCTAATCTATTGTATTCTTCGTCGGTTTTATTATGTTTCTTGGATAGCATTTCATATTCTATCTCAGCTGTATTTTGTTTCGTCTCCGCATCATTTTTCATATCATTGCGCTTATATATTAATGCCTTCTTTGCGTCTGGTGGTTTTCCATCAAATATAAATATAGGTGTTATATTATAATATTTAAATATAAGTATCATCTGATAGAATGATTCTATAATACAATCTGTCGCTGCGAATTTATAGAGGTATATGCTGGTATCTACAACAATTGTTTTACCAGCAAATGAAGATAGATGTTTCTTGTCTATTGAATGTTTCGAACAATTGTTCAGTAAATACGAATTTAACTTTGGAATACCCATAATTAATTTGGATTATACAATATAATTTGAATTATACAAACATTATATAATTCAAATCAATTTTACAGTATCTCAAAAGCCGTCATTCGTAATGTATTTAACCCAACATTTAGTTGTTTCTCGATATACGCAGTTGTTTTTAAAAATTCATCATTGGAATGCCATTTTCTTATAAAATCACAATATTTTCTTATGTTTTCTTGTGTATTGGTGAAATTTATAATATTAGTGTTGTTTTTCTTACACCAAGATAAAAAATGATTCATATGAAACATATTTATAGTTTTTAAAATATAATACGAAAATGCATTTGTTTTTTCATTATACGTTAAACCTTTATTGGAACGAATCAAATCAACGTAGCGTATATTTTGTTGATTCAAAATAGTAACCATTTGATATATAGAGAACGTTAATTCTTCATTATACATTTTTTGGAATATTTCAAACATAGATTTATAGTCAATCTTGGATGGAGTTTTAATAAAAGCAATAAAAACGAGGTTGAATGTTTCCGCCCAAGTTTCACAGTAACTTTCATACAGACGTACATCACCAATATTTGTTGAGAACATGGTATTTATAATAGTATTACTTTCACTAGTGTCCATATTTGAAAAATCCAAACCAAGACAGTGGAATGTTTCATGTATGAATACCTTAAACCATTCTTCTTTTCTATAAATATACACTCTATTATGACTAGAACAAGAAGTGGTAAACGCTGTATTTACGTTTATTTTATCAATATGATTACTGTGTTCTGGTAGTATTTTCTTATGATCTGTTAAAAACAAATAAATATCAAGTTTATTAGAACATTCATTATTTGCTTGTTCAATTGCTATAGACAACCACAAATTCATTTTATAAATCATATTTTCAATGATAACATTTTTCAGTTCGGTTTTATCATAAATATGATAATTAACTATCTTTGAATGTATTATATATGTTGTAAAATGAGCTGTATTATAATGGTTCTCAATATCCGTGCGTATTTTATAAGGTATAACATTAAATAAATCATGTTTCTCTACGATATGATTACGAAAAATTGCTAGACGACTTATACAATGAGGTCTGTCGTAATGATTTTTGTTTAACTTGATAAAAAACGACTTTATAATATCGGTTCTCGTTTTCGTTAAATTCTCACTTGCTAATTTATCAAATTTTTTAATGATATGTTGTATTCGGATTGAATCTTTTGTAAATTTCATTATATATAATGGACATATATGTTTTACAAAATTAGTAATAAATTACTATTCAAGAAGTTCCTTTCTTACACGCATTAATGCAGTATGTTCAATACCTGGAGAACCCTTACTAAATTTGATTATCTTTGCATATTTCGTAAATTTTAATAATGATTTCATATCCTCACTTTGTGTAAACTTGGCACGAATTGCGTCTTCTAACTCCTTGGAACTACGTTGTTCATAATAATCCGGGTCGATAACTTCTTTATTCTTCCGTAATGGATGTTTAGATTTCTTACCGACCTCCTTTGCCATATTAACGTCTGTGCTTAATTGAATCATATCCTCATCATTTTCTTCTGCGTCTGCATTTATTGAAAACTTCTTGTAAAAATCTGGAAAACCCTTTTTAAATTTAGAACCTTCTACATAATGTGAAACAGAACTCCAACGCAACCCATCTAAATCAAAAGGCGATTGCGTCCAATCATCATCTAATTTTCTACGCCAATTCTTTATTTTGTCCAAATCTTTATACTCTATCAATAGATTCAATGGTATTTTTTCACCTGCACCACTTCTAGGAAAATGTATATCAGCAGACTTATGGTATATTTGAAATACCACTCTAGGGTCATATAATTCATTACCTATCATAACTGGTTTACTGCTGTCTGAAATATTCATTGTTATATTTTCATCATCAATTTCATCATCTTTACCTTCGTCTGGTGATAGACCCATTTTTGATTTAAGATTACGGAAATCCTGTATAATATAAAATACACCTGAATTTCTCTCCAGACATTTATTGACAATTAACATTTTAACATCATAAGGTATTTCACGATAGGTAAGAATTTTTTTATCTTTATATTCAATTGACTTATAATGATTTCCATTATATGTTGTCATTATGTAATAGTTAGGATTAAAAGAACCCGTTGATTCTATATTTTTATTGAGTTCTCCGCAATTCAATACACTATCGTATGAATTTTCATTATAAGATTCCTCTGAAAATATAATTAATTTTAAATTGAGTTTATGTTCAAGCGTTGATATAGCCCAAGTATCTGCCCAATAACTAGATGTTTTAATATAATCCTTGAATTTGTCTATCGTGTCAATATCTCTCATATATCCGAAATTGTATTTCATAAACAATTCATTATCTAGGTTATCCTTCTTTAGTTTTTTAATCTCTTCTGTATGTTTTCTAGCCTGTTTTAAAATTGTCTCACGGTCTTCTCTTAATAGATTTGAATTATTATTTGAGATTTTTAATTGCTTAAGAGCCTTTTTATTGGTGTCTATAATTTTACTAGTCTCAACCAATTGATTTTCCATATCCAAATATACATTTCTATAATTTTGGAATACTTCATCGGTAACTTCATTGGATAGCAACTCCCTTAATTTTGGTATAGTGGTATTCTTACCTATTTCTGCATATGCATCCCTAATCACAATAAATAAACAATCGCCACTCCCATCATTATCTCTAATTGTGTAATTATTATTTTTCATAAACGTCTTAACCCAGTCACCAGTAGAAGAACTTTTAAAGTCGTTTCTAATTTTAAGAGCGTCATCAAACGACTCCTCTTCCAATATAGCTGGCAAACTCTTATTGTCGTCGTTGTCGAAAAACGAAGAAGCTTTATTTTCTGTTGGTTTTAATTTGTCAGTTGTATCTTCTGTTTGTTTTGGTAAAATTACATCAAATATACTATCCATTAAAGATTTAGATTCTTCATCCTCGTCTTTATCATCATCCTCGTCTTTGTCTTCTTCCCCATCTTTATCATCATCCTCGTCTTTGTCTTCTTCCCCATCTTTATCATCATCCCCATCTTTATCATCATCCCCATCTTTATCATCATCCCCATCTTTATCATCATCCCCATCTTTATCATCATCCCCATCTTTATCTTCTTCTACATCTGTGAAACTCACTGCGTCAGTATCATCAGTATTTATCATATCGCTCTGAAATGAATTTACAAAATTAGCATTTACGAAATTAAACAACAATGGATTCGGCATTTTATCAGGGTCTATATCATCATCGTCGTCCATAATATTTCGTTCACTACCAAATGCTATTTCAATAAGACCAATTTTACCCTTAACTACATCATCAATAACAAGATACATGGGAAAATAAGAAACACCCAACGAGTTATAGGTATCATTAATTTTACCAAATGTAACAGTAGTTACTTTATTCGGGTCAATGTCTCGGAAAACAATATCATACGAAGCAGATAAATAATTAACATCTTGTTTATCAACATATTTAGTTTCTTTGTGTTCTATTAATGGATTTATCACAGACTTAACCATTATGTAATATACATATAAAAATTACTTTAAACCATTGAAGAATTAAAACGGAACGCCTTCCATTTTAATTCTCAAGGTTATGACCGATGAAGTTTTTCTGCTTCGCTTAAAAACGGACGATGAAATCGTCCCATTTGAAATCTTCATCGGTTTAATATGTATAATTCGTAAATTTATTCATCGGTTTTAGAATTTTGTTTATAAAAACATGATAATATAGCTGACGGGTATTTCATTTCTTCTAAAATAGATAATCCTCCCTTCACATTGGAGACACCCATTTTAAGTTTGAATGTATATTCATCAATACGACCATTTTGCATTTTAACATCCATCTTAAAATTCTTCATATTATGTTTCTTCTTGATTTTCTTACATAATTTATGGTAATGTGTGGTGAGAGCAAAATCTACATTCGGTTTAACAGATAAATACTTTAAAAATGCATAAGCAGCTTTGGTAGCTTCATCTGGGTTAGTACCTGAATATAATTCATCAAATATACACAAATGTCTATTCGTAACATCACAACCATCAATAACGTCAATAATATCTTTACAACGTCTAGATTCCGCCTGGAACAAACTATCTCGTGCAGATGTATCAGGTATATTCAAATATGAATGGATATGTGTATATGGATTAATAGAACATCCGTCGTAAAATCCAACACCAAATTGTTGTGACAATATGATATTAATTGACGCAGATTTTAGGAACGTGGTTTTACCGGAAGCGTTTGGACCAGTAATAATAATATTCTTATCAAAAGAACACGAGTTCTTAACATGTTTCTCTCGTACCAGCGCGGGGTAATATAATCCATTCATAGTAGTCTTTTTATCAGTGAAAGTTGCTAAATTAACATTATTTGATAGCATGTTCTCTCTGATACCCCTTAGATTGGAAACAAAACCATTAAACCCGACAGAATACCGAAGTGAATTTTCATATTCAGAGTTAGTATGCAAACGGTAAAAACATTTAAGTAAATAACCAATTTCAGAAATCTTAGATATTTTTGGTTCAAATGGTGCGACATCTTTGATTTCATTATATATATCTTTCAATTTATCAGAATGGCACGAAGATAATGTACAGAAGTTCTTATATGTGGAATATTTCGAGTTAAGTTCAATAAATTTATCGATATTTAATGTAGAAACCGAAATATAATCTTTAAGGAAGCTAATGTGTTCATTAATACGTGATATATTATTATAAAACCGTATACACGCCATATAATTTTGATAAATCTGAAGTCCATATAACCCAAAAGTCATAGATAAATAGAATAAACTCGACCAACTTACATTCTGAACTGTTTTAATAATAGAACCTATAAAATGGTTCTTGGCTATATTTTTCAATGTGTTAAAGTATGTGGTAAAGTCTATAGGAATACCTTGAATCTTAAGTATAATAAATGGGAAAATAAGAAATAAAATAGGTATAAAAAAACTAAACGCGGGCGATGCCATATTTACGAAAGATAAAGCCTGTAGGAATGTAGACGATTCATTTAAATGTCGCGCAGCGTCAAATTCGATGAATGAATATTTATCCATAAAATTGACGTTATCTTGTTTTAAATCTTTCCATAATTTCAAAAAATTGTCACAATTGGTACATTCATTATTTCCAGTAGATATATAATCAACATTACGTATAACATCTTGTGTTTGTTTCAAGAAATCAACATCCGTGGTAAAATACTTGGACCATTCCGGTATAAGGGCGCTTGCGAATTGGTTTTGTGGTTTCAACAAATGTTCGTACATTGTATTTGATTGTATTGGTGATCCTGAAACATCTTCTATCAGCGGTTTAGTTAGTTCTAAATCATTTGCGACTATTGGATTTAAATCGAATAACTTATGTGAGTCAACATACAAAATGGGTAAGCGAAAATATTTATGTATATCTCTATTTGAAATACTATTTTTAGGTGGTGTAATACGAAACATATTTTTAACTACTTCCATTTAATTTACACTAAATTGACAGAAAAAGAAAATCAATATAACGAATAGATATATTGATTTGTAATGATAGTGAATATTTACTTGGGAACGAATGTGGATGGTAATTCATTGATCTTGATATTATAATGTTGCTCTAATTTATGCAGAAAGTCCATATCTTGTTTAGTAACGAAACTGATAGCAGTTCCCTTTCTCCCGTGACGCCCAGCACGACCAACTGCGTGTATATAAGTCTCTATATTCCTTCCAATGTCGAAATTTACTACAGTGCTAACCTGTTGAACATCAAATCCACGAGCAGTCATGCCAGATGATATCATTACGCGGTAAGAACCAGACCGGAATTTCTCAATTATATCAATTCTTTCATCGTGTGTAAGTTCACTGTGCATTTGACAAACTGCGAATCCATCAGCGTGCATAGCTTCGTATAAATCTGCGACACGTTTTACAGCACCAACATAAATAATACACTGTCCTGATATGGTAATTGCCTCAAACAAATCTTGTAAAGCATCATACTTTTGCTGATCGTTTTGAAGGGCAATATGATATTGATCAATACAATCGAGAGCAATCTCTTGTGATTTTAATATAATCTTTACTGGATTACGCATGAACTTTTCAGTCAATGTAAGAATCTCATCGGGCATTGTAGCGCTAAAAAGTGCGACTTGTACATCGTCGTTGAAATATTTAAAAATATCGTAAATCTGATCTTTAAACCCTCTCGATAACATTTCATCTGCCTCGTCCATTACAAATATTTTAATGGTACCACAGTCAAAATTTCTGCGTTTCATCATATCATAAACACGCCCAGCAGTTCCAACGACAATGTGTGGTATATTACTTCGTAATTCGTTAGCGTCATCGGCAACAGACGTGCCACCAACAAGAGATTTTATCACGAGGCCTTCCATATAATTAGATAACGCCTTAAAAACTTTAACTATTTGCATAGCGAGTTGTTGTGTAGGAGCGAGAATTAATGCCTGAGTAGTTTTCTTAGAAAGGTCAATTCGCTCAAGTGTACCGATTGCGAACGAACCAGTTTTTCCACTACCTGACTGCGCCTGAGCTATAATATCTCGCTTGGCTACAATGGGCATAATTGCTCGTCCTTGAATCGGAGTTGGCTTCTCAAATCCATAAGCATATATACCACGTGTTAATCCCTCGGATAATTTTAATTCATCCCAGTTTTCATATAATTCAGTGCTAGTTTCGTGATCTTGATTATTCATCTTATATATACTGGATAACAATGTTTATATTTGTTTTAATATATTATAAATATTAATTAATAATATATATAAACGCTTTGTCGCATTAATAACTAGTAATACAATGTCTTATTATTCAATTTCCGATTTTAAAAATTTAATGTTTAATGGTATGAATATGAAATTAGATGATTCTATAAAGACCATTTTAAGAGATTTATCTAATAAATTAGTTACAAGTGATAACGATGAAATAAATTACCAGAAAATAAAACGATGTAACGACGAACAAATAACTAAGAAGGGATATCGTAACAAACCACAAGAATGCGAGGCAGATTGGAGTATAATGCGTAATTTTAAAACTACTGTTATGGAGAAGAAGGAAGGTATAGATAAAAAAATAAACGAAATAAGAACAGCATTAAATAAGTTTTCTATGAAAAACAAAGAAGAACAGACAATTAAAATATTCGAATTAATAGACGAAGTTATAAATACAGACAACGAAGACAAAGAAGAGAATATGAATAAGATAATTGGATTTATATTTAACATTGCAAGTTCAAATGCATTCTTCTCTGAGATATATGCGGAGTTGTATATGAAACTAATGAATAAATATAACATATTTGGTTCAAAGATTACAGACCTCATAAAAAATTACAAGAACTCATATAATGAAATAAAACCAGTGGACCCAAAAGACGACTATGATGGTTATTGTGGTTACATCAAGTTAAATGATAATCGTAAGGCAATGACTACGTTCATGTGTTACTTAACAAAATACAATATTCTAGATGGAGATACATTGTTATCAATAACAGATTATATAATAGATTTATTACCAGGCGTAGCAGAGAGTGACAATGCAACAAGTATAGTCGATGAATATAGTGACAACCTTTATATAATAATTACGACTGTGTATGAATTATTCACAAGTAATATTAAATTCAATGAAATTACTGTAGAAAAACTGAAAGAAATTTCACAATTTAGAAAGAGAGATAGTATACGGTATAAGAGTATGTCGTCTCGCGCTTCTTTCAAGATTATGGATTTATTGGATTACATCAAGAAAAACTAGATTACTCTTTATAAAATACAATTATTTTTTCGGCAGTCTCTCTATGTTCGGTTACGTGTACGTTCTTGTTATGTAATGGCAATGTATATAATAATATGAAATACTTTGCTGTGATTTTATTCATATCGTCTATTAAATTATAAGAATTTTTTGTATTTTTACTTCCATAACCAGATAATATATAACATAATTTACCACCTGGTTCTAGAACATGAAGACAAAGTTGTATAGTTTTTTCCCAATATTTCTTTAACCATACATCGTAGTTTGTATAATTGGTAGTGCTTTGTTTATCGCCTGGATATATCTCCATTTTAAAATAAGGAGGACTAAAAAAAACAAGGTCAAAGTAGTTGTCATATTTAACTCGAAATCTAGGATTTTGCATTAAGTTCTCCGATGGACTTTGAAAAATTTTAAAAGATTTATCATTATAATTATTTCGTAATAAGGAGCGTGTCTTTGTGCATACGTTCTTAATGACATCAGTTCCTACGTATTCTATTACATCATCACATTCCATAAAACCATATGCGTAAGACGACCATCCCAGTGTGGGTGTGAATACCTTAGTTCCTTTTAATAAAGATTTATTCAATGAATATACGAGATAAGGGTTCATTATAGAAGCGCGGAAATAAAAGGAAGAAAACACGCTACCAATGCGTCCATTAATAATATAGTGTAATGCACTTGGTGTAAGTATCTTATAATCAATAATACGATTAATGTAAAGGTCGTATAGAACCTTCATAAAAGTGGGATTGTTTTCGATACCTGAATATGTATTTTGGAGAATATCTTCATAATGTATATTACGAATAATGTTTTTATAATTGACGTTTTTATTATTATTCATGTATTCATTATTCATAGGTTCTCCTTTAATATGTATGTTCTCATTTACAGACAGTGAGGTATTATAAAAACGAGTCAAGTATTTTTCTCTTTCGGTTATATGACTATATAAGGTCTCCAATGCCTTTTTCGAAATGTTTTTTCGTGATATATAATCTTTCAGTGGAGTTAGGTTGTTACGAATTCTAACATTATATGTATCAATAAACTCATCAAATGCGTTTATGTCGTTCCCGCTAAATTTATCCAAGAATTTTTCTTTTGTTAATATCATTAATATATTAGGATACTAAATAAGTATAATGAATAAAACACAAATAAAATAGATTGATTGTATATAATGTCTTCACCAAATGGAGAAACACCTTTCATTCTATATGATTTAATGAGAGTTGCTGATTTTAGGTTTTTGTTGACACCTCTTCGTGTAGGCAAATACAGAACAGTGCATTTCAATAATATGGTTGAAGTATTCAGTGTGATATCAAGAGCCGAGATTATAGAACATAATTTGAAACCGATACTATGGTGGAATACAACCGATTACGAATCATTTAAGACAGATGCACATACAGATATACTCTTTTATACTATTGAACACCCGGGTGTTGATTTTTATACAGCTAGACGAATACTATGTAATCCTGATTACGAAGACATACTAGAAACAATAAATGAATAAAACATTACTTTATTCATTTACACCCTTGAAGATTTACATTCTTCCTGGTCAATGACCGATAAACAAATATTCATCCGTTTAACAGCAACCATTGAACATATGTTTGTTATTTGTTTGACCTCGAATTATAAATGGTTGTGATTTATTGTCTTGAGATGGCATTGTACGAACAAGTTCTTTCGCAACATAGATCATAATATCATTTATATTTTCTCCCGTTTTCGCACTGACTTCAGAAAATATGATATTGTTTGTCTTAGCAAATGATGCAACTTCTTTGTATTCTATCCGTCTATTGGGAATGTCAATTTTGTTACCTAATAATGCAATTATACACCCAGGTTCTCCTTTCAAAGTCACTTCTTTAATCCAGTATTTTGCATTATCAAGACTACCATTATTTGTAATGTCATATACTATAAATGCAGCTTTTGCTGCACGATAATACATAGGTGCCAATGCCCTATAACGTTCTTGTCCAGCAGTATCCCAGAATTCCATCTTAACTATACATTCACCTTCTAGGTTAATAGATTTAGTCTGAAAAGCCGCACCAATCGTAGGTTCTTGGAATTCTAAAAATTCATCTCTTGTAAAACGCGATACAATAGATGATTTACCAACTGATGTTTCTCCTAAGAAAACTACCTTATAATGTAGTGTTTTCATTATATATATATATATATATATATTTTTTTATTATATTGTTACAATCGTATAATTGTAATAATATTTACTTCATTTTTAAGCGAAGCAAAAAAAACTTATTGGTCATAATTCTTACACCTTTTAACCTTTCAATTGCCGATTTATATAACCCTGAAATCGCCGTAGGCGATTTCTCGGATATAACAAAGGCAATTTATCGGTTACAAAGTAACAGTTGCCAATTCACATCAAACTACGCCGACCCTTCGGGTTCGGCGTTTGAAATGTGAAATGGTGTAAAAAGGTTTAATACCTCTTTGAAACACGAGCGCGCATAGGACGTCCTACATCATTATTGCCGTCTTCACTCTCGCCGTAACTATCTCTACGACCTTGTTTTGGGCGACGCGACTCAGTATTATCTACTGAACGATGTAGAGGGCGCGGATTCTCGCGATGGGTATCGCACATAGTCTGTCCTCCCAATACACCAGAAATAGATGCCGCTTGGAACTCATGCTTCTCTCCTTTAGAGTGTGTAACGTCAAACTCTACATATTCTCCTTGAACAAGATACTTATACTGTTCGTCCTCTCCACGAATGGCAGAGAAATGAGCAAAAATATCCTTATCCTTGTATTCACTATCTCCACATACAGTTAGAAAACCATATCCAGACTTCTTATTAAACCACTTAACACGACCAGTTAGACGAAAAGAACTCATACTCGGGTTATATTATATAATGCGGTAGTCTTTTAAGTTTGTTTAATATATAATATATCAATACTGTATATACTGTAATTATGAAAACATTTATGGGAATTTCTGGAACAAAAATGGCTTCTGTTGGTTTTCTTTTAGCAGTGCTTTTTATTACTCTGACCCTAGGTAGTATAACATTTTTAATAAATGATAATGCGGCTACATTACCCAACGTTGGTTTAGAAGGAAATTGTAATCGAGAGGGTTTGAAAAAAGGACAAAAAGAAGGAATGACGAATGAAGAAAAGGCCAAAATGAAAATAAATATGGATAATATGAAAAAAAATACTGAAAACATTCCCGAACATTCAAAAAAAACTACCAAGAAGTAAATAACCGCATTAAACTGTGATAATCCGGAGTATCATCACAATTTAATGAATAACAGTAACTCATATAGTTTTTTATAACACCAGACAATAACGGTAGTAAAACAACAGGCGATTTCAAATCTCGTCTAATCAAATTATCAGGATGGTTTATATCACAAACCAGTAACGACGTTTCCTTTCTCTCTATTTTATCCCAATTAAGAGAACCCGTGTTTAAATATATATACATATACCCCAATGATAGTAAATCGTCTACGGGTGATACAGGTTCTCCACAATGAGAACGATAACTGGTGAACCGAAGGGTTCCAACAATCTCTGTTTGACTATATTGTATATATTCCTTATTACTATATATAGTAGATAATCCAAAATCAATAAGGTTTATATCACCATCATTCATCATAAAGTTTTGCGGTTTTATGTCCCTATGTATCACTTGTAAACCAGAGATATGTCGTAATATATCCAGACATTTAATCATAACAGATGACATTTTTTTATGATTTATAAGTCCTTTTACATCAAAATAATCTTGAAGACTGTTTTTATAATACGTCATAGCCAATACAAGATTGTCATCGATTTTACCATACCAAAATATCTTCGGGATGAGAGAAACACCATCACTATATAAGTAATTCAGGATTGAAACCTCATGACGGAGAACCTTTAGGTCAGATGTATCTATTTTTACTGCAACTATTTTACTACTCCTAGTATCTACACCTTTATAAACTGTTCCAAACGAACCTTGTCCTATTAAACATAAAATTTCATAGTGCTTTATTTTCATAAATAAACAGTCTTACTATATAATTATCAAGTAATAATTATATACTTTTTTCATAGCATAATATATAATGCGTTTGATAAGTGATACAACATTGGATATCATTGCGAGACCATTCAAATATATATCAGGCATTTTGATATTTTTATACGTAATGATATACATAGGGGTAATTTCATATGAACCTTCATATATTCGTGCGCTTACCACAGGGGTTAACACATTCACATGTTTGTTTTTGATATACAAATTCAATCCATTTAGAGAACATACACTCAATAAAAACGACGGTAGAATAATATTTGCGAGTGCATTGTTTATGCTTACTAATCTGGGTATCACCGAAATTATAAAGAAAACAATCAATATAAACTCATTCATACAAGTATAATTAAACTATACGATG
>Ga0222714_10001859_pt1 | contig 23282 bp, 9 predicted proteins | sample C33_3DmetaG_FD_165048 | JGI IMG/M metagenome (GOLD analysis project Ga0222714, IMG submission 165048) | Estuarine water microbial communities from San Francisco Bay, California, United States - C33_3D | ecosystem: Environmental > Aquatic > Marine > Unclassified | place: USA: California...
TCTTCCTGAGTGACTACGTCTTCCTGAGTGACTACGTCTTCCTGAGTGACTACGTCTTCCTGAGTGACTACGTCTTCCTGAGTGACTACGTCTTCCTGAGTGACTACGACTACGTTTTCCAGATTTATTTACATATTCCTTAATAATTAATTGTTTAATCTTTCTTGAGACCTTTACACCCTTCTTATCTTTCTCGTCAGATTTCTTTTTCTCCAACTTCTTTGATTTTAACGCCTTTTTCATAGCTCTAACCAATTTGTTATATTTTTTCAATTTCTTTCTATCCTTAGAACGAGATTTTGAACGCTTTGGTTGTTGAATTATAATAGGTTTTGTTGGCATATTAACTGGAACCATTTGAGCTTCACCTCTTCTACTTTCTTTAACAACAACTGGTTTTTCACCTTTCACACGACCTTGTTCCGCTAATAATTTAAGCATTTTATCCATCATCGCTTTATCGCCAGAGTCTCCTTTACGTTTATTTTCAGCCATTCTTCTCTGAATATCTTTTTCTTGCATTCTCATTAATATTTCAGCCTGTTTTCTTTCTTCTGCCATACGGTCGCGTTCACGTTGGTCTTCGCGCTTCATACGCTGGTCTTCCATTTGTTTTTCAAATTGACGAATTTTAAATTTATCATTCTGATCTTCACGTCTAAGTTTAGCCTCAAATTTTTGTTTTTCAAACAATAATAAATCGCGTCTTTTTCTTTCTTCTGGACTCAATTTATTATCATTCTTGTAGTTATCTCTAACTCCTTCAGCTCGTGTAATTTGGTCATTGACTTGTGTTCTAATTCTCTCCTTTAATATAGTTTGCGATGTCTTTGATGGTTTTGTGTTTGGGTCTAATCTATATTTACCATTTTTGTCTTGTTTAAAGTTTGCCTCGGTGATACCAATAGATCTAATAAAATCGCTTGGTAATGTAATACGCTTACTATTTTCAACAGCATTACCACCTAAATTATACACATTCTTCTCAATATAAAAAATTATATTACCTTCTTTAAAAATATTTTCTAATGTAATATCCTTTTGAAGGCTTGCTTCATTGTTATTTACTGATGGACCAACCGCAACATTTTTTGTAGAGGCGAACTTTGGCTGTGGCTTTGACTTTTGCTCTTCAGATGGAGATGGAGAGTTAGATTTAGGTGTATTTTCCTTTGCGGGCTTCGGGTTATTTAAGTTTATAGATGATTTCTCGCAATTTAATGCTTCTAATACCATAGAAGAAATATTAACTACTTCGGATTTAAATTCATCTGTATTGGCACTTTCTCCACTACATTTTAACACAACTTTAAGCTTGTATGTTGTATAACAACTATCAACATCAAATTCTACACTAAATTTGTATGATTTATTATTATTATTAGAAGATTCATTTTCTAATTTATATAATTCATCTAATTTTAATTCTTTTGATGTAACATCATTTTCTTCGCCATTTGTTAATAATACACATTTTACTACATCGCAGTTTTTAACTTGTTCTGAAGTTAAAACAACAACTCCACTTACTGTTACTTTCATTTCATCATCGATCTTATTTACTTTATCTATTGTTAATGATGGTAAAACCTTAGATTCAGCTGAAGTATTATTATTAATATTATAGTTATTATGTGACAAAGACTTATTTCTAAGGTTATTATTATTGTTATTATTGTTATTAGTTACTCTTGCTAATAAACTTCTTATTTGATATGCAGGAATATTGGCATCAAAATCAAGAAAATGCTTGTCATTATCTGAAGTAATTACTACTTTTGATAAACGCAATGAAGTATGTACTAATTTTGCTAAACGCAATAAAGCATTAAAATTGTGTGTAGTTCTGAAATTATCCGCAGTTTTATTTTTGTTTAAATTTTGCGCTACAATATCACGACTATCTTCATTGGGTAAGCGCTTTTCAACAAATTCTTTAAAGGAACTCTCTTTTAAAATAGCAAGAAGTGGTTCATCTTCAATATCGGGTGAACGTTTCCTAATTACTGAAACACATAATTCTTTAACAACAACCATATTATTTACCATTTCATAAACTACATATCCCTTGAGTGCGTCGTCTTTTTTAAAAATAAAAGCAACGAATATAGAGCCCTTTAAAATCATTGAACTTAATAATGAAGGTAATTTAACTTCTACGTTGGTAGATTTGTATTTACCACAACTAAGTGTTTCTTCATTAAATAATGAATTAGTAATATCTTTTTTGTCTAATTTAGTTGGTTCACTATCTTTTTTAAGCTTTAAAACATTTAATCTTTTTAAGGATGATAATTCATTATTGCTATTTTTTGCGGATTTACCATTGATATTTTCTGCGGATTTACCACTGATATTTTCTGCGGATTTACCATCGTAAGAAGCATATAAAACAACATTAATGTCATTTTTCTCTTTAGCAGCATCTGAATATGTGAATGTATGTTTTTCAAATTCTTTATTTTTGTTTAAATTATCAAATAATGTCATATTAATATAGTAAAACAAAAAAAAGTGCGGCTTTTGAGGATTAAATTAAAATATAAACATAAACTTTTATATTTTTAAAAATCAAAAAAATCAAAAAAATCAAAACCAAATTCAAAACCAAATTCAAACACAAATTATTGACAACTTGACCAGTTATCTTCACTCCAGGGTGAAATTCTAAATTCATTAATTCCGTTTTTGTATTCATCAATCATATTTTCATATGGATTTCTCATATTTTTACCAATCATATTTTTTTCCATTTCTCTACCCTTTGGATCTGGTTTTTCACCATAACAGTTTGCTCCAAATTTAAAATCAGAGTTCTCGAAATATCCACCATTAAGACCTGGTTCACCACATTGTTTGCTATGTTTTCCATCCATCTGGAGTTTTGCCCAGAATTCCTTCTGTGTTGGATACAAAGATAATTGTCCATCGGTCCATCCATATGAACACCAGTTAGCTCCACCTTTGTATGCATCAATCATTTCTTGAAGTGTTGCTAATCTTGCTCCATGAGCAGCACAAACTGCCTTGGCTTCATTATATGTGAAAATATTGTCACGAATATTGAAAACCTGCTTGGTATAGCTTTCCTTTTTCTTTTGAGGTGTTGTTACCTTTGGTGTATCATTAGATTGTTTTAAATTATCTACGTAATAATTACCGAACGCACTTCCTGATACTAAAAAGTAACTTACAACTACAAATACAATTATAAATAATGCAATTATAAGTATAAATGGCGCATTAGAGCCTACTGTATTTCTACTGTTATTTCTCATATATATATATAATAAATAAATAAAATTAAACTAATTTTTAATATTCTAATAATTTAAGCAACACTAATGAAATTTATAAATTTATTAATGTCACTATTTTTATTTTTATTGCTTATAAGTTTAAACTATTATGTGACATCAAAAATTAGTGAACAATTTATATCAAATCAAAAAAAATTTAATAATTATAGACTAGGGGATATTTATAGTGGATATATTTATCAAAACCAAAATGAATTATATAATAATTACGAAAAAGAATATCATAATACAATAGCATCAAGATATATATCTAAAGTAAAAAGATTACCTTATGGTAATAAATTCAAAAACCAAGCGATTTTATATGATATTATTAATATTAAAAATAAACCGAAAAATGGTATAAATCTTCATTTACGATTAGGTGATGTTATAACTGGATTTGAAAATGGTAAATTTATATTTTTTATAAATAAAAAAAATAATTATAAATATGGTGTTCAGCCCTATATTTATAAAAAATTATGTAATGACTTAATACAAAAAACATCTGATAGAACACTTCATATTTATTATGGAAGTCATAATAACTTTACCAAATATTCAATAGATTATTTGAATGTAGTTAAAAATATATTTAAAAATAATGGTTTTAAATTAGTTGAACCAAAATCATTTAATCCCGACATAGATTTTACTGAAATGTCTAAAAGTAATATATTTATACAAAGCTTAGGTGGATATTCAAGGTATATTTCTGATATAGTAAAAATGAATGGTGGTAATGTGATGTATATTAAAGATTATGAATAGTATGCTTAATATAAATATATTCCTAAATAATTGACTTTTTTTAATAAACTCTTATACATTTTAATAAATTCTTATAAATTTTAATAAACTCTTATAAATTTTAATAAACTCTTATAAAATTCTTATAAATTCTTTTTTCTATAAAAAAGACAATATGCGGCGTTAGTTATAATTGAATCTTCTGTTTTTTCCTGAACACTTCTATCATTAAATTCATACCATTTTCCATTCTTATATTTACAATATGAGAAATAGTGACCACCACCAAGACCTCCAACATGATTACATACACCTGTTAATTCAAAATAGGATTTATATTTATTATATCCTACACAATAACTAGTTAAATCCAAGTTATTAATTTGGAAATTGACAAGGTCATTTCTTTTTCTACCGAAATTATCAAATCGTTTTAAACAAACAATAAGAATTTTTGGAAAATCCCAAATATCTATTTTTTTCACTGCATTATGAAGATTACTATCATCATCCTTCCATTGATTATCATCATCTAAATTTTCGGCTTTAGTAAATTCATCAAAACAATCAATAAGTGTTATAGGTTCTTCACGAGAAACAACTCTACTCATTTTATTTGGTTGGGGTATTGGAAGCGTAAAGAAACAAATTGGTGAATAGTTTGATGATTTTACTACATTATCAACAAAAATTCTGGACACCATTTGACCATAAAAAAGCTGTATAATTTTGGAATAACTATCTTTGAAAAATTTCTTCCATTGTGACATTGCTTCTAATGCCATTTTATCAATAGGATTAATTACTTTACCACTTATAGTAATTACTACTTCTTTCGAAAGAGCCTCGTGTAATCCATCTATAAAAAATATTAAAAATTCCTGTACATCATTCTGGTTTGTAAATCCGAAATGAATGCCACACTCATTTGATACCTCTACAATTGCTCGGTGAAAGCTCTTTGGCGAAACAATACAATTTTCTTCGTGTAATCCATTTAATAATTTATACCATTCTTTTGCTAGACGCGATGTTTTTTTATCTTTATTGAAATCATTTACAAATGTTTTTGATAAGAAATGCTCTGTTAATTCTGGTGTATGTGAGAGACATTGAATAGCCGAGTTCATATAACAGGTATTTCCTAGGTTTACTAAACCACTTAAACCACCATCATAGTTTGTAGTCATTTTTCTATTTAATTATATTTAATAATATATTTATGATTGTTTTTAAACTTAAATAATTTATTTTTTTTTATTTAAGAAAAAATCTTTAAATTAAAATAAGATACTTAGTTATGGATAATTTTAGAGGTTTTAATAATAGTAATTTTCAAAATATATATAATACAACTAACTCAGACTTTAATTCAAATTTTTTTGATACTTTAAATCAAAATAGATATAGAAATAGACATAATAATAATTCTACAAACTATTCTATCGATGATTTATATAATCAGCAACACCAAATTTTAAATCAACTTAATACATTATCTACATCAGTGTTAAATTTATATAATTTATCACAAGAGAACAATGATTTAATTAATAATTTAGAAATTCAAGTTAGGAGGTTGAGAACATCTCAAAATTCGACATCTTTAGGAGGTGACCATTTTTTTAGACATAGAAATAGAACCGCTCATATTGATAGACCTTCAACTTTACATCAGCGTAATCTTAATAGACTAAATAATTTAATAAATGAATCTCCATTAGAAGGAAATAATAACTCGACAAATACTACGAATACAAATACAACTACTGATGAAAGATTAAGGCGAACAACTAATGACCTTTTAGATGCTATTATTTTAAATTCATTAATGAATAGTATTGAGCCACCAAATAGACAACAACCTCGTGTCCCAAATGTTCCATCAAGTCTTTTGTTTCCAACTAATTTAACTAATAATACATCAAGAGGTTTCACGGCTACAAACACAAGCGCGACTACAAATTTACCTATACCTAATCCATCTAGTATAGTCGAACTAACATTTGGAAATAATACCTTTCCAAATGAACTATTTTTCTTAACACCATCAAATATAGAAAATAATATTATTACAACCCACGCAACCATAAGTAGAAATACTGAGATTATAATTAAAAATGACGAAGATGTATATAATGACGAAGATGTATATAATGACGAAGATGTAGATAATGACGAAGATGTAGATAATGACAATGATGTAGATAATGACGAAGATGTAGATAATGACGATAATGACGATAATGAAGATAATGAAGATAATGAAGATAATGAAGATAATAATAATCAATATACAGATATGTGTGTTATTTGTAGAGAAAATATGTCAAATGGTCAGGTGTTAAGAAAAATAATTAAATGTAGTCACTCATTTCATATTGGATGTTTAGATAGATGGTTGGAATCGCATATTACTTGTCCTACATGTATAGCGGATATAAGATTAAATCAAAATAATTCAAATGAAAACAATAACACTTCTTAACCTATTCCGGGAGTTGATCCGGGTTTAGCCCCTACACCTACACCAGGTGTTGGAACTCTTAGTGAAGCAAATATATAAAAAAAATATATTTTTAAGATGATTTACTTTATACTTTATATTTTTTACTTTATCTTTTTATATTTACTGTTTAGTTACTTTAAAGAAGTCTGTAATCTCCGTTGACTTTGTCTTTCGATTTTTAGCAACTCGAATAATATCACCAAAAATAATATCACAAGTATCATTGAATCTCATATCCGCAATTTTATCTCTAGCCTTATCTTCTGGCTTCTTTTTCAATAACATCTTAAATTGATTTTCATAATAGTTTGCCTTATGCTTAAATCCCTTCAAATCCTCCACAATCAAAGAATAGATTTGTGCTACTGGCTTCATAATTTGATTAGTAATGTAGAACATATAATCTGGCTTCAGCTTATTTTCATTAATATATTCTGGTGTCTCAATTCTATCACCCTGTAGTTTTACTTCTTGCTTTGTCTCAATATACACATAAGGAATTCTATCATTAGATTTTGGTTTATTACCCGGGTCTCTTACACCAATTCTATCGGCCAAAACTTTATGAGCAATCTGGTCAGGATTCTTATAAAATCCACTCAAACTCTTCGTGATTACCAACATATCAAGAGGAAATTTACCATTTAGGAGTTTTTTCAATTCTGTCTTCAAATAATCAATAGACAAGTTGACATTCTTCTTATTCATTAGGATATCAATAACACCACCATATACATGTTTTACAATATCCGCATTATCTCGACGCTTTAGCACAATACCCATACTAGTTTCCTTATAATCGTGTTCACCAGTTTTAAATTCATACTTATTACCAATATATCTCTTCTTGGAGAATAGAATAAATGGCCAGAATGTCTTTTCATATTCAAGCTTATGAGGTGCCTTCAAAAATTGCTGAATATATTCCTCTGCTTCTAAGCCCAATTTAATCGATTCTTTCAATCCTTCACGTCCCTTATTTTTGGTCTTAAACTTAATGAATATAGAATCCGTGTCTCCATACACAATTTCAGCACCTTCAAACTTTTCCAATACTTTATCCTTAGCCAGATATAGAAGCATTCGCCCAGTTGCGGTTGTAGATGCCGCAATATCTTTCAAATAAATTGGACTAGTTGTAGCACCAATTTGTCCATATAGTGAATTTGCTGTTAGTTTATAAGCAAGCTGCAGACCATCAAAAACCGCCTGTTCAAAATCAGTGAATGTGTTTTTCTGTTTAACAACCTCAGACTTTTCAACTACATGCGTATTTCCCTCTTTATCTACCATAGTAACCATTTCTTTTCCTGTATCATCTTCCTTACACGAATAAAGTCCACTAATCTCACTACCCTCTTTAAGAGTAATAGTTTGAAAAACAATAAGCTTTCTGGTGCTCTCACGAGCATTAAGCAATTTCCGCAAAATATTCGGAATAATAGACTTTGAACCATCCAATGGCTGCACGAATCTACAAGTCTTTTTACCAACCTTCTTTTTACCCTTTGATTTTTTTCTAGGGTCAATCCATTCAAATACATCATGTTCTCTATCAACCACACCATATCCCATTTCCTTAAGACGAGCTTCACCTTCTTCACCCAGATATTGTTCATTATTGGGGTCATCATCCATTACATAAGAGTCATGTGACAAGTTCTCACTAATCATAGATGAAGGATATAGTGAGGAATAGTCCAATACTGCAACAGGTGTATCAAGATAAATACCAGGATTTGGGTCTAGAACAATAGCTCCTTCATAACCCCCATTATTTTCGGGAGGTGGAAGCTGGTCATCCTCACCATATTCAAACAACTCGTTCTTCAAATATTCTTTTGTTAGCTTATCTTCTTCGCTAGAATGCTTGATAACTGGAATCAAATATCCCGCATCTCTACATTCTTTTGAAACAAGCGAGAAAATTTTGATTCCCTGACCTCTAAGAAAGAGAAATGATATAGGCACATAACAAACATTAGCCATACCAATATTATTTGTGATTAGCTTTAGCTTTTCGATGAGCGTAATACAAAGAGCACAATCCTGAATACAATAAACGGCTACACGTTTGCGGTCATTATCATCACCATCTTGAAGCTCGAAAATCTCTTTAGGTGACACGTCATCCTTGGCAAGTGTCCATTTTGCCTTTTTAGACATAATCATATCACTATCTGATTGACTAATTACTTCATCAATACGGATTTTATCTGATTTTTCATTATATTCTAGAATTTGAAACTTTTTATCCTTATAATTCTCATCCTTTCCGAGATTAATTGTAATATAATTACCCTTTGCGAGTGTTTGAATGCCACTAACACTCAACCAATCACCATCTATTATATTTATCTTATCATTGATAAATGTCTCGGCCACATAATCAAGTTTATATGACACAAGGTTAAAATCCTTTTGAACTATTTTAAGAAGGTCTACTACAACACGACCCTCCATAGAAATATATTTCAATACATTATCTCCCAGAGCAGAAGAAGAAAGCTTTTTAATAACCAGTTCCGATGGCTTAGTAATCCAGTCTTTTTGTCGTTTTCCATTCTCATCTTTAGGTTGGTATCTTTCACGACCCAGTAGTGAGAATTCATCGACAATACCCAACTCTTCGGCTCTTTCCCAGATAAATGGGAAATCAAAACCAAAGATGTTATAACCAGTTACAAAGTCGGGGTCAAGTTCTCGAATGTATCGAGTCCATGCCAACAATACCTCTTTTTCAGTTTCATAGCTTTCTACAACAGCACCCTCAATAGGTGCACATCCTTTAAGAGTAATAATATGCTTCAAAAAACAACCAGACTCGCCAAAGCGTTGAACCGTTGTTCCAATTTGAACTACACGGTCACCTTCGACTTCAGGTAATACCGAATCAAGAATATTAGTAATACGCTTACAATATGTTACACGAGTGTCGTCAATTTCGGGAAATTCAGTGCTTGTAATAGAATAAATCGCATTAAAGCACTGTTGAATATATGTTACCAAAATACACGAGTCTTGTGATTCGATTTCATACTCAGATTGAATCTTAGCATTTATCTTATCACGAGGCTGTGATTCTAGCTTACTAAACATGTTCAAAATATAATTAATATCACTATCTTCGATTTCTATAACAGTTTTAATTTGTCTAAAAAGTGCCTTAATATTTTTAGCAATCTTTGCGGCTACTTCAAGAATTGTTCTTTTGTTAGGCTTTTTATTTACTTTTGTATAAATTGTCTGCACCGCATTTCCGAACCTCTTTTTAAACATATCGTCTGAGAATCCATCCTCAATAAGGTCGACAACCTTATCTTTAATCTGACGCTCACTATCATACTTAGTAATTCCTGATTCAAGATTCCGAATAATATCTAAGGCCATAATTTTATATGTTTCATGTCTATCCATAACAAATACTAGCTTCTTAGCAAGTAAATAATATATATCTTTATAGGGCTTCTCATTTCCCTTTGTATAAACCAGCGATATATCAATAAGGTTAAGATTTACATTTTCAAGAATAGAATCATCAATAATATCGGCTCTATTAAGCTTTGTATTCTCTGAAAAAGCATTCCAAAGCATAGCCTTAACAGATTCTCTACGAGCTTTTTGTGTAAAATCTTCTGTGAAAGTAAGGTCTCGTGTTTTCAAATAAGTATCATATATTTCTACACCGAGTTTCTTATAGTTTTTCTTAGCCAATGGAAAATCACCATGACTACTATTACATTCTAAATCAAAAGAGGCAATCAAGAAAGGCGCTAGATTATTATTTTGATAAAACTCTACATTTTCCCAATTAGTTTTTACATCTATTTGACAATCTGTTCTTTTATTTTTACCTTCATTTAGTGTATATTTATAACTTGGAATCTTTATCCAGCCGGCGGCTTCAATATTCTTCTCGTGCATAAATCGCATAAAAGGTAGAATATTAGATTCGTAAAGAGGAAATTTCTTATTCTCCTTTCCAATCATAATACCCTCGCGAATTTTACGCTCACATTCTTTCATTGACAAGAGATTCAAGAAAGTAAATTTTATAAACAAAAAGTCCTTCTTGTTAGTAAAACCATAGAATTCCTTTCTCTTAACAAACTCGGCAGATAGAATACCATCCGCAATAAAAGACTTCATATTTTCTTTAATTTTCATTAGCACCTCATTTTTATGTTTATTTGTGTAATTATCATCAACCTTAATATAGAAATAGGGTTTGAAATGAAGAGCAGTTACCGATACAGAATTTCCTTCTTTATTCACACCATAAATTTTGATAGTATGTTCGAGATTGTATACTGTTTTTTTACTATTTGATGCCTGCTCATTTTCTATGAATTCATTGTCACCATTCCAACTAAGACATTGGATAATAATATCATCAGACTCATCCCAGCCTTCAAATTCATCAAAATTTCTAAGAGAATCCATAATGCTATTTATTCACAGCTTTTGTTTATGTAATATTAACAATATGTTTTTCAATTTTTAAAATAAAATACATCAATTATTATATTTTACTATATTAAGATATGGACGATTTTGCTACATTTTTCTTAATACTTATAAGTATTACGATATTTTATGTTTATTTAGAAAATAAAGCCACTGATGTCACTTATATTAATAAAGGTGGTATAGAATTCTTGGTTAGAAACCTTAATGATAAAGAACAAGCCGCAAAATTATTATCAGATATTTGCACAAGATTAACTAAATTAGTTAAGCATTTAGATAATGATAAAGATAATAAAGAATATCATACTGAAACTAAATCGGGCATTAAAAGATTAAAAAAAAATTATAATCCAAATGCGGTTGTGGAAAGTTCCCCAGGGAATAAATATACATCATACTCCATAAATAAAGGTGAAAAAATAGTATTTTGTCTTCGTTCAAAAGACGAGTCGCAAAAATTAGTAGATTTAAATACTATGATGTTTGTGGCTATTCACGAAATGGCACATCTTATGACAAAAGAAGTAGGTCACACAAAGCAATTCTGGGATAATATGAAATTTCTATTAATAAAAGCAATTGAACTTGATATTTATAAAAAACAGGATTTTAATTCATCACCTAAAGAATATTGTGGAACTACTATTACTGATACACCTTTAAATTCATAAAATAATATATGGTTTTAGGTAATTTCTAAAATTCTTGTTATAAAGTTCCTATAATTAGTTATATTTATTTATCTATTTATTTTTCTTAATTTATATTAATGAGCAGTTTCATAGAACCCATATATGTATTAGAAAATAGTTTAAATAGTAAATTAAGTAAAGAAACTACAAATAATATTTACTTTGTCCCAAATTATAAAAATAATAAGGCACAAATTCAAGCCATGAATTTAACCGAATTAAAAAAACATTATAGAAATCCGGAGTTATTAAAGAAGATTAGTGATGATGATGTGATTATTCCCTATAATGTTGAACTATTGACTATTTCCGAGTTGAAACATTTATTATCTAGTGTTATTAACGTGCCAAATGAGCATATTCTTTTATTTGGTAAGCGCGAATATAAAGATAAAAGAACGCAAAATGAAATAAATAATAGAAAAAAATTATTTAATGAAGTAGAATCCGAAGATGTTATTTTGGGATTTTCTTATAGATCCGAATTTGGTAAACGCGAAATGAGTGGTGATTTTTTGAAAGAACATCGATATTCGCTAAATTCTCTCGATATGTTACATGATGAATCTACTTATTTAGTCCAGAACTATCCTATAAAAAATAATTGTATCTATTTTTTTACAAAGGAAGCTATTATATCTTTAGAAAAATCAGAAAAAATAACCGATCAAGAGATGGAACTTATCTTAGAAACCTATTTTCCCTTTAAAAATCCATTTAAAGATGAAACTGAATATGCTATTTTCAAAGATGAGAAGGATAAATTAATCAAGGCTCAAGCAGACACTTTGGTTAAAAAGGATGGGGACTATGATAAAGTCCCATTAAGAGCGGAGTTGTTTGATTTACCCAATATGAGATTTAGTAATTTAGTTATTTCAACCGATACAAATAAGAGAAATGATATTGACGTTCAGTCACTTTTCAAAGAATATAAATTCGATGAGAATGTAGTATTTGTTAGATACGAAGACCAAATTAAGAATAATTATTTTAGAGTCAATAACGGTGTATTATTCCCAAATATTGGTAAATATAACATTTCTACTATAAATCTTAAACTATCATTGAAGCATCTTTTAATAGAATCAAGCGAGATTTCAAAGGAAATATCAAAAATTAAATCAAAGTATCCAGCTGATATGCCTATTCAAAGCGATGACCTTAGATTATTAGCAGAAAGGGAAAAACAAAAAACTATTGTAGACTCCGATATTCAAACCTATCGCAATCATATAGATAGGTTATCCAGAAAAGGAGCTATTGATTTTAACGATATAACAAATTACTTTGTTAATTATGTAGACGGAAAATATAAGCCAATTATTGATAAAAAAACGTTAACAAATTGGAAAAAACCTATATTTTTAGAACGCGAAGAAGAATGTAAAGATAGAGTTAAAGGTATTGAGCAAGTAGAATTCAAAATAGCATTTTACCAATCTTCCTTCAAAAAATATATGTTTTTTAGTGTATTTATAACAAGATATGGTGAGGTTTATACAAAAATTACCGATTTGTCTAATAATTATACTATAAATAAAGATGATTACCAATTAATAATTGATAAATCAAATAAATTAATTGCTAGTTTAAATAGTATAATTGATGGTCCCAAATTATGTAAAATAAATTTAGCTGAATCTACAGAAATTGTTACATTTAATTCGATAAATCATTTTGTATTATCCGAGGGAGATTCATATGATGAGTTTAAATCAAGAATAATGGTTAATAGTGAATGTGGTTTTTTTATTGAAAATAATGAATACAATTTTACTTATAAATTTTTAAGAACAAATGGTGGATATTCTATTAAAAATGCTAAAAAACTATTTTTCTTATTGAAAACAAGTCTCGGACAAGCAGATGTTTCAAAATTAAAAGCAGCATGGATATCAGAAGCTGCGCGCGTTTTTAAGTTAACTAAGGTAGAATCACTAAACATTTTAGAGACTATAACTGAAGAAGTAGAACAGGATGATTTTAAAAATAGTGATATGTCAAATGTTATTGATATTATATTTTCTAAATCAGATGATGCCAATGTTATTGTAGTAAGTATTATCAATTTATCATCAAATAATGACCTTGAAAATGTCATCGAGTTTATTTATAGTATATTGAATTCTAAGGGTAAGGCTTTAAAGATGTTATCACATAAAGAGAGTGATAGCCCTATGGCTGCTCCAGCACTAACCACATCACCAAAAGCTTCTCCCCCTCAAGTTATTATAAGAACTGATATTAAAACACAGGTCTTTGTAAATGATGATAATGTAGACATTGATATCGATTATAGTGATAGTGATGATGATAGTGATGAGGAGGATGAGGACGAAGCACCTAAACCAGCATCACCATCTCAAAAATCACCTTCTCCAACGGCTGCGGCTGTAGCTGTGGTTGCGACAGCACCTGCTTCATCTAAAAATACAATGGAAACACAAAAAGCAAAAAACAATGCTTTAGTATTAAAAGGAGATACAACAAAACAGATTTCTACACGAGGTATGCCTACAAATGTTAGAGAATATATGATAAATATGAGAAAAGATAAGGACCCGCGATTATTTATTTTTAAAAAAACTGGAATGTTTGACTCATATAGTAGTAAATGTGGTGCAGTAGATATGAGACAACCTATATTAGCAAGTAAGATGGAAGTTGAAAACATGGAAAGAAATGAATTTTCTCGTAGAGCACTAGAAAAGTATAGATATAAACTCTTATTATGGGGGTCTAATAAAGATACACTTAACTTTTATATGTGTCCTAGAATTTGGTGTATTCGCGATAATTGTGAAATAACACCTCTCGACTTTTTAAATAATAATGCTTTATGTCCTATTTGTGGTGGTGGTGTAATTGATACTAAAGATAAAAAAATAGGGACAAATAAAACTATATTATTAAGAAAAGGTAAATCCAATAATTACTGGGGTGACCCAAATGTCCCAGATGATTTCTTAATAGATTTACCTATTTATGTAAAAGAAGTAAAACCTATTATTAATAAGATTGAAGAATTAAATAAAAGTAGTAGAATAACATTCAAGGAAAAGGATATCCAGATTAAGGCATTAAAATTAGAGTTAAAATCTCTTGAAACAAAAACCACAAAAGAACAAATTAAATCAATCGATGAATATAAAAAATTATGGAAAACACACCTAAATGGAACTGAAAAAATCGCGTATCCAAGTTTCTTAAAAAACAAAACACACCCCGAAGATTTATGTATGCCTTGTTGTAATGCTAACCTAAAAACACTTGAAGAAGGTGTGGATGCTATTCCAAATTATGATAGATGTTTAATTCATAGAATAAATGCGTATATTGAAATTGCTAAGGATACTAATATAGATGAATTTAAAAAAAAACTCAAGCCAGGATTTGTCGTAAATGATATGGAAACTAAAGAGCGTATTCCTTATAGCTCAACTCTTGAATTAAATGACGAAGTTTTATTTATACATAAGGGTGATGTAAATAAGAATTTATTAATTAAAGTAGAGTATCAAGGAGGAGTATTAGCAAGGAAATTTACCAATCTACAAATTGAATATATGAATGGTGTCACACTTGAACTACCAGAAGTAAACAAAAGATGGGTGACATATAAAAAAGCTATTAATGATAGCCATAGTGATAAATATACATCCGACTATTTTAAAATAGTTCAACAAAAAGATGATGTTCAAGGCGAATACACTCTACAATACATATTAGGTAAAGAAAAATTTCCGATTGGACCTAATAAACATGGTGTTTTAGTAAATAAAATAGAAGAAATTTTAAACCCAAATAATTTAAATAGAGTTATAAAGGGAAATATAGATTTTGAGAGAGTAGAAGCTACTGATGAAATGGTGTCATTATTCAAAAAGGATAAAAATAATTTTATACGAACATTTGGTGTTCCAGATTACGAATATATGGCGAATCATAAAAAGAAAAATAAAGTTGTGTTAGAAAAAGGAGATTTAATAAAGAAAAACTACAAAGGGTTTTTAAGAAAAGGTGTTAATCAGAATGAAAAATATTCTATTTTTAGTGTATTTCAGAATATAAGAACCGTTAAAAATATTGAAACTTTCATTAAAATATTAGTTGAAATATTAACACCGGAACTATTCCTATCTTTAAATTGCGGAGAAGTATTTAAAGCATTTGTTCCTACAGAATATGATTTTAATAATGAAGATTATTTAACTATATTTTCTAAATGGATTCATGCTTATGATAAATTTATAAAAGCCGAATTCCCTAAATTTAGAGGAGCATATGTTGTAGATATTAAAAACATCTTATCTACACCAAACAAGAGGAATTTTGAATTAATGAATTTATATCTTATACATTTAGGACACGAAAATTATAAACGCTTTATTTGCGATTTAAATATTGATAAAAATTATGATTATGTTATAGACCTTCTTTGTGCTCCTATACCCAATGATATTTATAAGAAATATATTCAACAATTTGATGTAAATATTAGTGAAGAGCAAAAAATGAGATTAAATCCATTTTTAATAGAATATGTTGAAAAAACAGATAGTGTATTTATAACAAATCCACCTTTTAAAGATTTGACACAATGCTACGATTTTGAGCAAAATAAGAGTGTATTGATATATAAATGTGGTAAATTTTATGAAAATATAATACTTGGATATAAGATTGATAAAAACAAGTTATTAGAATATTATACTATTCCAACAAAACAAACCGAAATTATGAAGCGTATTTATAATCTTGCTTTTATAAATGAGTTAAAAGATGATTATGGATACCAAATGCCACAGGTCAAAAATATTAAAATTTTGGCAGAAAAAACTAGAAAATTATCAATAAAAAATTTAGTAATTGATAGATACTATAAGGGTATAGGTGTTATAGTTAAAACCTCTATTGGTGAGTTTCTTATGTATACTAAACCATTCAAATATAATTTTGATTTGAGTATACCTTATATTAAATATCAATATAGTTTATTACCAAAACCTACATTGAAAAATTTAGTAAAATTAAATATGTTAATAAGTGAACTTGGTGTAAAAAATATCTATAATTTTACAGGTGTTCATACAAATAAGAAAAATGATATTTTAGGTGTATATACAAATAATAATTTACTTATACTTATTGAAAAAGAACAGTATTCTAAACAATTTGGGTTAGTCAAAAATAGTGAAGGCGAGTTATCAGATATAGACTTTTTATTAAACACCGAGGTTGATATAATTGACTTAAGATTAATGAATGTTTCATATATGGAGCACAAGGCATCTTTATATAACATTTTCAAGTATACACTATCACAATTTATGAAAAAAAATAATAAAACAATAAACCAAATAAAATCGCAACTTGAAATGGTTTTTGCAAATTATGCTTATCCAAATCATCTTAGAATAGGAAGAATATATGATTTATTGAAACCTATTTCTGAAAAAATTTTTAGTATATTAGAAGATAAATTTAATAATAATGAAACTTCAACTTATACTTGTATTAATATAAAGTCTGAACATGAGTGTAAGCTTGTTAAAGGGTGTAAATACGAGAAGGGTGAAGTAGGAATTTGTAAAAACCTTATTTCAAAAAGCAATATGTATGTATTATTAAATTACTTAATAAATGAATTAATGTATTTCCCTGTTTTAAGAGATAAAATATTAAGTGGCACATTTGTTATTAAAAATGAAAAAACAATGTCAGATTTGAATGATTTAATAGTTGATTCTAGTTTTGAAAAACAAGTTGATGAATTATTTACTAAAAATGAACTTGTTTATATAAATAAAAACTATATTGATAGCTTTTTAGAATCCGATATAACTCTTGGAGATAGTTATGTAACACAAGAGATAAAGGCATTTGAATCAAAAAAGAATGTGCCATTAAATAGCGCCACCGTTTTATCGCCATCTAAAAATGTTTTAGAACCTGGTTTAAAAGTAGATGAACAAGTTATTCCTCCAACACAAATTAAACAAATTGAACAATTACAATCCATTGTTAATGTGAATAATACAGAACTTGAACAAAATAAGACAAGCGGTCCTGAGAAACATTATGGTTCAACAATAGGATGGGATGGCATAGACTATTCAAAAGATAAATCATTTAAAAAGTTACAAGCTGGTGATTGCGAACCTAATTTTAAAGTATGGGGCGATACAAATAAGGTTTATAAAGGTTGTTCGTTTATTGATACAACAAAAAGCAAATTCCCTGATAAGATTACAAAAAAAATGGGTAAGATTTGCGCTACATCTTTATCTACTTCTGGTCCTAGAAAAGGCTCATTAAAAACCTATGGTATTTGTAAAAATGACACCATAGCTTCAGTTAAACCATTACCACAACCTTTAAATGTTGAAAAATCTAAACCGAAACCCTCATCTGAATTAAACCAAAATAAAACTCCTGAACTAAATAAACCAGGAAAGCAATCTGTGGCAGCACCAGCACCTGTAGCTTTAAAAGAAAGAGTAAATAAAAGCGTTTTAAGAGATATGGATGGAGATATTGTTCCTGATGTATATGCTGATGCTTCCGACATAACGGGTAATAAATTAGATTTAACACAAAAAAAGAACGCTAAAGTCAAACCAGGTAAATGTATTTTCCCATTTAAGTATCGTTCAAGTAGTTATCCTATTAAGACATTTCCAAGAGGGAAAATTTATGGCAAAGAATATGAAGGTCAAGATAAAGTTATGGATTTCTATGATTGTGTTCCATTCTCAAGAAGATTAGATAAATATGGATATAAATGCCCTACATCATTAAAGAAAAATATGACTATTGATACTTATGGATTATGTAAATCTAATATAACTGTTCCAAAAGTTCAAAAAGAAATAGCTGAAAAAGCAAAGGCTGAAGCTGAAAAAGCTAAAGGTGAAAAAGAAACTGAAGAAGCAGCAAAGAAAATAATTAAATTTAAAATTAAAACAAAAAAAGCAACTGCAACAACTTCAAGAGAATCAAATACAAAGAAGAAAGATATATTTGCCGTAAATTATGTTATAGTTAATGGAAATAAAAAGAAAGCGAAAAAAGATAAATCAATAAGTGGTGGTAAATGTGTTTTCCCATTTAAATACAAAGGCAAAGAATATAATGATTGTTTTACTACTATAGATAATGATGGATTACAGAGATTATGTGCAACAAGTATAAAACCATCAGGCACTTGGGAAAAATTAGGTTATTGTTTACCTGAAGGCGTTACGCCAGACGAATACAATGAACAATTAAAAAAACTAAATCAACAAGGTGGTGTTATTAAGAATATTGATGCTGTTAATTATAGAGTTGATGAGGATGGTAATAAAAAAGTGTATAAATCAAAAAAAATAGTTCCTGGAAAATGTGTGTTTCCATTTAAACATAAAAGAATCACCTATAATGATTGTGCCGATTCCGATGACAAAACATTTAAATATTGTGCCACAAAGGTAAACAAAAATGGGACTATGGAAACATACGCATTTTGTCCAAAACAAACAATAAAATATAAATATAAAACTGTAGTAAAAAACACAACATCTTCTAAACAAGACCCCCCTAAAAAACGTCAAATGAAAATTAGTTCAAAAAACTGGATTTCTAAGAATTTCGGTGAAGGATTTAAAATAAATGACTCAATTGTATCTGATGGTAACTGTTTCTTTGATAGTTTACAAGTTGCTCTAGAACTTCACGGGATAAACGTAACAATAGCTGATTTAAGAATGATTATTAAAAAGGGTGTAACTCGCGATAACTTCCTACTTTATAAAGAACTTTACGAAAACGCGCTTATTTTAGAGGATATGGAAATGGTCCAAGAAACTCGATTTATTGAAGGAATTGACACATTTGAGGATTTTAAAGAGTTTGTAATGACAAATAATTACTGGGCTGATATGTTATCTATTTCACTTATTGAACGTTTTTTAGATGCCAAGATAATTTTATTTGATGAGCGTATGTTTAAATATAGAGGATTATCGGGAGCTATAAATTGTGGTAATAATTTAGACAAATTTACTACCACAAAATGCTCAATTTGCGATGTATCAATAGCAATAAATGACAAAATAAAAAATGGAGAAATACCTGACGATGAAATTAAGGTATATTTAGATAGACACAATGTTAAATATACAGAACGTTCAAATTTAATAGATTTATACAAAGACATTAGTGAAAGAGAAGCACATAATTTTGTTGATATTCCTGTGGGAACTGAAATAAAACCGAATAAGTTTATTTTAATGAATTATGAAAGAGGTAATCATTATAAATTAGTATATTATAAAGATAAAGCTATATTTAAAAAGATGAGTGATTTACCTTTAAAGGCACAAGAAGTAATAAAAAATAAATGTGGTAAAATAAAGTCTTATAAATATCTTTTTTAAGGAAAGAATCTTTAATAAATTTTAATAAATTTTTAATAAATTTTTTTATAAATTTTTTTATAAATTTTAATAAATTTTTAATAAATTATTTCTTAATTAGAAACTAATTTAGTATTAATTTTATTTCCTATTCTACTAATTTTATCACGTTCAATATATTCTTTTTGATTTATTTCTTTTAATAATTGCTTTTTAGTATAATCATAACCTTTTAATTCATTCTTTAATAATATTGCTCTAGCCCATAATATCTTATCTCCTGATATACCTAATCTTAATCTCAATTTACAGAGCTTTCTATATAATTTATCAAATTGAACAAGAATTTCTCTATATGCTATAAAATCACCACTAAAATTATCGTAAAAATCATCTAAAAATAATTTTCTTAGTCTATTTTCAATTAAATCGGGAGCTTCACCCTTTTCATTAGCAATACGAATTATTTGTTTATAATTTAAAAAGCATAATCTATAAAACTTCCAATCTATTTCAAATACACCTGTAGGTACATAGTTTCTACATTCACAATTTCCTATAGGTAAATTATTCATTAATTTTATGATTTTCTTATTTAATGTTCTAGTAGATTTTGTATAAAAAAAACTTTCCTGATGACGTATATTACTATTTTTTTTTACCATTACAAGGTCTAATAAATCACAATTTAAGTCTATACCTTGTATATCTTCATATAGAATTCCTCCAGTTGATTGATTTTCGTTTTTTTTTTTATTTTGCTCGGGTGTGGTATTAGAATTGGCAGATTTTGCCTTAGTATTAGGATTGGCTGGTTTTTCATCATTACTAGGATTGGCTGGTTTTTCAGACTTATTTGTTTCTAATTGTTCTTTAGTGTTACGCTTTGCTTGTGCGTTTTTCTCCATTTCTTTTTCTTCTTCGTTAAATATTTTTAATTTATCAAGTTTTTTTAAATATCCTTTTATATAATTCTCTTTTAAAAGTTCTAACTCATTGACATCTGTCTTTTTATATTGATTGATTTCATTAGAATATTCAAAATCGGATTTAAAACCATAGAATCTATAATACTCACAACCACTATTAATACGTTTTTGTCTCTGTTCTTTACTCATCCAAACATCGTGCCATTTATGCATTTTATCCATTTTCTCTCCATGTTTAAGTTTGATGCCTTCATCGGCTGTTGAAATTGTTTTATCAGCTTGATTATTTCCTTTATTATATGTTTCATCAGGTTTAGTAGCTCCTTTATTATATGTTTCATCAGGTTTAGTAGCTCCTTCATTAGATGTTTCATCAGGTTGAGTAGCTCCTTTCGTAGATGGTTTATAATCATTAGTATTTTCTTTCTTAGATGTTTCATCAGCTCCTTGTGTTTTATTTGATGTATTATTACCACTACCACCTTTTTGTAATTCTTTTTTGAATGCTTCAAATAATTTATTATCACAAGACATACTATCAGAGTTAGATTTACTTGAATTTTTTTCATCCCCAGGCATACTATCTGAAAAGGAGTTACTTCCATCTCCTGAGGCAGGATACGGAATAGCGTTATATTCACTAATTAATTTTCGCATTTCGGAAATAATCTCTTTTTCAATAACTTTTTTCGTGCGTTTTTTTTTACGTGGTTTAGTGTCTTGTTTTATATCTTTTAATGAGAAAATCATATCTCTTACATCTTTATAGAAATCAATTATATCATGAGGAATATCATAAATTGACGAACCTGGCACAGGACAAGCATTATGTGAAATACATATAGGATGAGGTTTTTGTGGAACACCATCCTCATCTTTGGCATAGCATAGTTTACCTTTTTCACATGCTTCTTTAATATCCATCATTGCAAAACTTTTTCTAGATTCTTCGTCACTTTCCTTTGGACCCGAATAATTATATTTTTCTTCGGAACATTCTAATACATCTTCTGGTGTAGGCATAGCATAACAGGCTCTTCCAATATATTTACCTTCATATCCATAGTCTCCTGTTTCATCTTCAAAAGTAATTCTTTTTAATTCGGTAAGTGTTCCGGATACATCCTTAAAGGCTTTCATTAAAATAGTAGTAGAAAAAATATAATAATTTTATTAATATAAAAAATAAGTGATATAAGAATATATTCGAAAATGAAACAAAAACAACATGAACGTTTTCAAAAATTATTTTATGAAAATTTATACCTTTTAAAAATAACTGACACAAATCACGAAACTATTTTTGATGTATCTGGGTCTACAACTAATATTTATCAAGTAAAAATTATGAAATCATTTGAATGGAATCACACATTTTGTAATTGTCCTGATTCGAAAAAATGGGCAAATATTCATGGTGTTGTATGTAAACATATATTATTCATAGTTTTTAAGGTATTAAAATTATTTAAATTTAAAAATTCGATGTCAATAATTACAACTGATGATAAAGGAACTGAATTTTTAGAAAAAAGAAAACTTCACAAAGATTTTATCGAAGTAATGACAGTATTTCTGGATATTTTTAATATAAATAACGAATCAAATGATTTTATTAATTTAGATTATATTGAAATATTTAATAAGGTAAAAGATAAGGTAGATAATATAAATAATGGTTCAGAAAATGCTAATGATAATACAGAAATATTATTAGAAACAAAGGATAATTCTGTAGAACATTGTTTAATATGTTTCGAAGATTTTGAAAAGTATACAATGCTGTCACGAGAATGTAATTCACAATGTTTGGTTTGTAAAACTATTTTTCATATTGATTGTTTAACTAAGTGGTTTACACATAACCAATCTTGTCCATACTGTAGAAGTCCAAGTAAATTAAATACACAAATAAATGATAACAATGAACATAAATATATTAATTTATTCGGCATATAATTCTAATTTATTTGGTATATAATTTTAATTCATAAATAAAGTAATTATATACTAAATATAATTAATTTCTCATATATTAATAATGAGATCAAAGTCAAAATCTATTCAAAAAGGAGGAGAGTGTGGTAATTTTACTATTGTAGGTGAAATAGCACCAGGCATTCCAAAATATGGATTATTTCAAGGTGCTGACTGTCAAGCTGGTGGTGTTCGTTCTAAGAGTCAATTAAAGTCAAAAAAAGCGAAAACAATGAAAAAACGTCTTCGTT
>Ga0222714_10001860_pt1 | contig 23270 bp, 21 predicted proteins | sample C33_3DmetaG_FD_165048 | JGI IMG/M metagenome (GOLD analysis project Ga0222714, IMG submission 165048) | Estuarine water microbial communities from San Francisco Bay, California, United States - C33_3D | ecosystem: Environmental > Aquatic > Marine > Unclassified | place: USA: California...
CAGGTAACGTATCAGTAGATGGTTCAGCAGACGTTACATTGACAGCAACAATTGCAGCCAATTCAGTTGCACTTGGCACCGATACAACAGGTGACTATGTAGCATCAGTATCCGGTACAGCAAATCAAATTGCAGTTTCAGGTACAGGCGAAGGCGCAGCAGTATCAGTTGCTCTAACCGATAACGTAGTATTGGTCGGTGACTTGACAGTCGGTGGTAACGACATTAAGTCAAGCGGTGGCACAACCGCAATCACACTTTCAGGTGCTAACGTAACCGTTGCTGGTAACTTGACAGTTTCAGGTACAACCACAACAGTTAACTCATCAACCTTAAGTGTAACAGATCCTCTAATTATCTTAGGTAACGATAACAACTCATCCGATGCTGTCGATATTGGTTTCTATGGTTTGTATGACACATCAGGTTCATTGGATCTATATGCCGGTCTTTTCCGTGATGCAACAGACGGCAAGTTCCGTTTGTTCAAAGATCTACAAGCTGCTCCAACCACAACAGTTAACCTTGGTGGTACAGGCTATGCTGTAGCAACATTGGTAGCAAACGTTGAGGGTAACCTTACTGGCGGCACAGTATCATCACTATCAGCAGCAATCGCAGTAGGTGATGGTGGTACAGGTGCTACAAGTTTCACCAGTAATGGTATTCTTTTCGGTAACGGTTCAGGTGCTGTTCAAGCAACAGCAGCAGGTACTGATGGATACTTCTTGTATTCAAACGCAGGTACACCTGCTTGGACCAACGTACTAGATGGTGGTACATACTAATAATATGTGAAGTAATTATAACCGCGCAAGTTGGGTCACTATTATTACTAAATAGTGATAGTGACCCAACTTGTCAGGTTGTATAAAATAATATGTCATTGTAACTTTCAAAACAACTAACTCGGGAATAAAATCAATGGCAATTGTAATTAAACCTAAAAGAAGTGAAACTGGCAGTAGCGCCCCCACCACAGCAGATATTGCTGTAGGTGAAATTGCTGTTAATACTGCAGATAGAAAAATCTATATCAGAGATTCTTCTGATGCTATCAAAGCAATACAAGGCGGAATGGTGGTTACAGATACCGATAGTACAGCAACGGTAGATATTTTAAAATTTGCAGATACTTCTAGTGGGCTATTCACCATAGATACTTCGTCTGAAAGCAATACAGCCATTGTTAGAATGACTTATAATTCAGATCAGGATTATGGTTCTATCGCTGATAGCGTAGGATCCGGTAACAATATAGATTACGGGAGCTTATAATAAATGTCAACTAGAATTAGATTTAGACGTGGCACTACCACACAGCATGCATCATTTACTGGTGCAGAAGCTGAAATTACAGTAAACACAACAAAAAAAACAGCAGTAGTACACGATGGATCTACACAAGGTGGTTTTGAACTTTGTAGAGCTGATCTAAATAATTTAAGTGTGTCTGCAACCATACCTGGTGCGCAGGTTGACACAATTGATGGTGGAACTTACTAACCAACTAATTTACAATATAAGAGTCCTGGAGATTAACTTATGCCTACAGCAGTTCAATTTAGACGAGGAACTTCAACCCAGCATGCATCATTTACAGGTGCAGAAGGTGAGGTAACCGTTGATACCACTAAAGACACCCTTGTAGTACACGATGGTTCTACACAGGGTGGTTTTGAGATAGCAAGAGCAGACTTATCCAATACTGATGCTATTGCTCTAACTAATATTAGTGTTACTGATACAGGTGGCGATGGTTCGTTATCGTATAATAACAGTACCGGTGTCATTACATATACTGGACCTAGTGCAGCTGAGGTGCAAGCACATATTACAGCAGGTACTGGTGTTAGTATTTCGTCAGGCGCGGTATCTATTGGTCAAGCTGTTGGAACATCAGATACACCATCATTTGCGGGTGTAACGCTTACAGGTAACTCAACTGTTTCAGGAAACATTGTTCCTAGTGTAGATAACACATATTCACTTGGTTCAGCCTCGAAACAATGGTCCGATATATTCGTCGGCCCAGGTTCTTTGTATGTTAATGGACAAAAAGTATTAGAAGATAGTTCAGGAACAATCATTGTTTCTGCTGATGCCGATCAGAATCTTCAGATTAAAACTGCTGGAAGTGGTGACATTGAATTCAATCCATCAGGAACAGGTATCATTCAAGCAAAAGGAACACTTCAAATGCTTGATGGTGAGTTAATCACCAACAGTGCAGGAAATTTAGTTGCATTCGGTAGTGGTCTTGCTGCAGATTCACTTTCTTCAAGATCAACAGACACAAACCTAGTTCTTAGTGGAAACGGAACAGGTAATGTTACATTGAATGATGATGTAAACATCACAGGTAACTTAACAGTTTCAGGAACTACAACAACTGTAAATTCTGAGACTATTTCACTTGCAGATAACATCATTGCATTAAACAGTAACTTCACTTCAGGTTCACCAACAGAAGATTCAGGTTTAAGTATCACAAGAGGTGGTTCAGCATCTAAGACTCTTCTTTGGGACGAAACTGCTGATAAGTGGACAGTCGGTTCAGAAACATTTGTTGCAGGAACATTCGAAGGTGCTTTAACAGGAACAGCATCGAATGCCACAACAGCTGCTACATTAACAGGCTTAACTGCAACTGTAACAGAACTCAACTATGTTGACGGCGTTACTTCTGCCATTCAAACTCAATTAGATGCTAAGTTAGCATCTGCTTCTTATACTGCTAGTGACGTTTTAACTAAGATTAAGACTGTTGATGGTACAGGCTCTGGTCTTGATGCAGATTTACTTGACGGCAATGAGGCTACAGCTTTTGCAACAGCAGCACAAGGAGCACTTGCTGATTCGGCAGTACAGAATCTAGCTGATTTAAGTATCACAGCAACAGCAACAGAACTTAACTATACTGATGGTGTAACAAGCAACATTCAAACTCAATTAGATGCTAAGTTAGCATCTGCTTCTTATACTGCTAATGACGTTTTAACTAAGATTAAGACTGTAGACGGGTCAACTTCTGGTTTAGATGCAGATTTACTTGACGGCCAAGAAGGTTCTTACTACCTAGATTGGACAAACGTAACTAACAAGCCAGACCCAGTTATCACGTTAGCAGGAGATTTATCTGGTAGTGTTACTCTGACCGACCTTGCTTCGGGCACCTTGACAGCAACCATTGCTGCCAATTCAGTTGCTTTAGGAACAGACACAACCGGCAATTACATGACGAACGTTTCTGCTGGCACAGGTGTTTCAGTATCACACACACCAGGCGAAGGTTCTACAGCAACCATTTCTATCGGTCAGGCAGTTGGCACATCAAGCAATGTAACATTTAACGATGTAACCGTAAGTGGAAACTTAACAGTTAGTGGAACAACTACCTCTGTAAACACCGAGACTGTAAACATTGCTGACAATCAAATCGTACTTAACAGTAACTTCACTTCAGGTTCACCAACAGAAAACGGTGGTATTGAAATCGAACGTGGCGATCTTGCTAACAAAACATTTGTTTGGGATGAAACTGCTGATAAGTGGACAGTCGGTTCTGAAACAATGGTTGCTGGTACGTTTGAAGGTGCGTTAACTGGTGACGTAACAGGTGACGTAACAGGTGATGTAACAGGTGATGTAACAGGTAATGTTTCAGGCAATGCTGGCACCGTAACTAACGGTGTTTACACAACCGACACTGGTACAGTAACCAATACAATGTTAGCAGGTTCGATTGCTGATAGTAAGTTGTCAACAATTTCAACTGCTGGTAAGGTTTCTAATTCAGCCACAACTGCAACCAATGCCAACACAGCATCTGCAATTGTTGCTAGAGATGCATCAGGAAACTTCTCTGCTGGCACAATTACTGCTGCATTAACTGGTACTGCTTCATCAGCCACAACATTGTCAGGCTTAACTGCATCTGTAACAGAACTTAACTATGTTGACGGCGTTACTTCTGCCATTCAAACTCAGTTAAATGGTAAGTCAAGTACTTCCCACAACCATACTCTTGATGGTCTAAGTAACACCACTATTACAACTAATAGTGCTGGTGAGATTCTAAAGTGGAACGGTACTGCTTGGGTCAACAATACATTAGCTGAAGCTGGTATCTCCGCTACAGGTCATACACATACGGTTGTTGACATCACCGATTTAACTGCAACAGCAGCAGAACTCAATTATACCGATGGTGTTACAAGCAACATTCAAACTCAGTTAGATGGCAAGTCAAGTACTTCCCATAACCACACATTAGATTCATTAAGTAACACAACAATCACATCTAATACATCAGGTGAGATTCTAAAGTGGAACGGTACTGCTTGGATTAATAATACGTTAGCCGAAGCAGGTATTTCTGCTACTGGTCATACTCACACAGTTGCTAACATCACTGATTTGACCGCAACAGCAGCAGAACTCAATTATACCGATGGTGTTACGAGCAACATTCAGACACAATTGAATGCAAAAGCTCCATCAGCATCACCAACATTTACAGGTACAGTAAGTGCTGCCAATTTGTCATTGAGTGGTAACTTAACTGTTAACGGTACAACAACCACAGTTAATTCAACCACAGTAACACTTGATGACCCAATCATTACTTTAGGTGGTGATGCTGCTCCAAGCACAGATGATAACAAAGACCGTGGTGTTGAATTCCGTTGGCATAATGGGTCTGCAGCTAAAGTTGGTTTCTTTGGATTTGATGATAGTTCAGGCAAACTCACATTCATCCCAGATGCCACAAACACAAGCGAAGTTTTTTCGGGTACTAAGGGAACAGTTGATGCCAACATTGAATGGGCTGACGTATTAAGTAAGCCAGACCCAACAATTACATTAGGTGGTGATTTAACAGGCTCGGTTACTTTAACTGATTTAGCAAGCGGTACATTAACAGCAACTATTGCTGCCAACTCCGTGGCACTAGGTACAGATACAACAGGTAACTATGTTGGAGCAGGCTCAACATCAGGCAATGGTATCAGTGGTTCAGTAAGTTCTGAAGGCGGTACTTTTACTGTAACATCTAATGCCACAAATGCCAACACAGCAAGTACAATTGTTTTCCGTGATGCTTCTGGAAACTTCAGTGCAGGTACTGTGACAGCAGCATTGTCAGGTAACGCATCAACAGCCACTACATTACAAACAGCTCGTACTATCAATGGTGTCTCATTCAATGGCTCTGCAAACATAACAGTTGAACCATATATTGAGGACGATGAAGGTACGGCTGCAACACGATATGTTGTGTTTACTGATAACTCAACTGGTGGTTACAAGCGCCTAAATGAAGATAGTACTCTTAACTATAATCCTAGTACTAATACATTAGTTGCAGGTACATTTAGTGGATCTGGTGCTTCATTATCTTCATTGAATGCAAGTAATTTAAGTTCTGGAACTGTTCCAGATGCTCGTATCAGTGGTTCATATACAGGTATGACCAACTTAACAGGTTCAGGAACAGTTGACTTTTCTAAGTTCTTGGGTAACGCAGCAGATTCGGTGTCAGCACCTAGCTTTAGTTGGACAAGTGATACAAATACCGGTATCTACACCCCAGCTGCTGACACCATTGGTATTACGACCGGCGGCTCCGAAAAGGTGCGTATCGACGCCAGCGGCAACGTCGGTATTGGTGTGAGTCCTGCCGTGCGCCTCCATGTGCAAAATAGTGCATCAGAACTTATTCGCGCAAAAAGCACAGGTGCTTACGCAGCCATCGTCTCAGATAATACGGGCACCACTGGTGGTGGATACTTTACTGCAAAACAAAACGGTACAACCTGCGGAATCGTCGGCGTCACGGGTGCATACAAGGGCACTACTGATGCCAATTTCGGGATGTTCGCAGAAACTGGTAAGCAATTGGAGTTCGCCACGAATGGATTAGTGCCCGCGAAAATGGTTATCGACACCAGTGGCAACGTCGGTATCGGTACTGCTTCGCCTGCCGCCAAGCTAGATATTCATGGATCTTCAGGGCAGTTATTTTCTGTAACTGATTCATTAATAGGAACGGTTTTCTCTGTTAATGATATTTCAGGTATTCCAATCATTGAAGCAACTGCAGGATCCACAAACTATTTTGATGTTACTGGTGAAATTCGAGCAACCTCAGAAATCACAGCATATTATTCTGATGAAAGATTAAAGGAAAAGGTTGACATTATCAACAATCCTTTAGATATTATATCATCTTTGTCTGCTTTTAAATATATCAATAACGAAAAAGCAATGAATTTTGGCTATCGTGACAACAAGGTTCAAATTGGTTTGAGTGCACAGGAAGTACAAGCAGTTCTTCCTGAAATTGTAACTTTGGCACCGTTTGATACAGAAACCGATAATGAAGGAAACAAAACATCTAGAACGGGTGAAAATTATTTAACTTTGGATTATGCAAAACTAGTTCCGGTTTTAATCGAGGCAATAAAAGAACAACAAAAACAAATTAATGAATTGAAAAACAATTTAAGGTAATATTATGGGACTATATCATTCACCAAACCTAGTAACTGATAATTTAGTATTGTGTTTAGATGCAGCCAATGTTCGTAGTTATCCCGGCAGCGGAACAAGTTGGTATGACTTGAGTGGTTACGGTAACACCTGTTCTTGGAATGCCACACCAACATTTAATACAACCTACTTCACATTTAATGGCACCACCCATTATGGCACCATTACTAATGCATCTAGTTTAGATTTTTCAGTAGAGCAAACTATATTGATTGTAATGAAACACAGTTATACTTCCGGAAGAAAAAATCCTTGGGATCAAGCATATGGAGGATATGGAACTTGGACACATGAAGAAGGTGATAGCATAAATTGTTATTATGGAGATTCGGGTAGTAATTCTCAACCATATACAAGCATTAACAGCTCAACAACCTCTAGGAATGTTTGGAATTTCATGTGCACCACTAGAAACACCTCTGAGGCTAAATGGTATGTAAACGAAACAAATATCTCTAGTGCTAGCAATCCATATGGTATTTTAACATCTACTAGTGCCAATATAAGAATTGGGCTCGGATATGCAGGATACTGGCAAGGTGATATGGCTATGGTTTTAGCTTATAATAGTGCTTTAACCGCATCACAAGTATCACAAAATTACAATGCTCTAAGAGCGAGGTTTGGGGTATAGTGTCTACATTATATTCACCTAACGTTGTAACTGACGGATTAGTATTGTGTTTAGATGCGGCTAATGTTCGTAGTTATCCCGGCAGCGGAACAAGTTGGTATGACTTGAGTGGGAATGGGAATAGTGCAACAATTGTTGGAACAAATACATATAGTTCGTCGGACGGGGGTAAATTTGATTACAGGGGAACATCACAAACGACAAATTATATTATTATGCCCCACGCAGCTGCACAAGCAACTTCAGGAACATACACATTAATTTTTTGGATACAACCGCAGTCAAGCGGTACACGATATTTTCACAGTATGCATAATGGTAGTAATAACAATTATAATATTATGCAAATATCCTCATCAAATATTACGGGGTATCTTGGAGGTTCCGGTGTTTCATTTACAAATGACGAATGGTTGCAACTAAGTTTAGTTAGAAATGGTTCGGATTCTGCAAATATGTATAAGAATGACAACTCTCCCGTTAGTTCAACACAACCAGATATATCTGCTGTAACCAATGGTGGTTGGATTTTGAATCAAGAGCAGGATTCGATTGGTGGCACTTTTGATTCGACTCAAAATGTGTTTGCTGCATTTTCAAATATTATGTTATACAACCGCGCTCTTTCCGCAGCAGAAATTCAACAAAACTATAACGCACTACGCAACAGGTTCGGTATATAAAATGGCATTATATCATTCACCAAACCTAGTAACTGACGGATTAGTATTGTGTTTAGATGCGGCTAATGTTCGTAGTTATCCCGGCAGCGGAACAAGTTGGTATGACTTGAGCGGGAATGGTTATACATTTACTATAAATTCGTCTGCGTATTCCACTTCGGGGGGAATTGCTCATATGAATTTTGAGGGTTCATATGGGTCCGCAAAACGATTGGTTGGAGGATCATTGACCGACGTTCCTAATGCTATAAACGGAACAATAATGTGTTTTAGTACTATTTTAAATAGCACTAGTACTTGGAGAACATTAGTTCGTGGAGCTTCAGCCGACCACCAAGTTATAGTACAATCTGGTGCTAATAATTTGGGTATGTATGATAATAACGGAGCCGGGTTTATGGATTCTGGCTTTGATATACCGTCTCTACCCAACCCATATACACAGTTTAATTGCCTAACTTGGAAATTGTCGCAGTCTTCTCCATATTATAGTTTTCAATATAATGATAATGCAACGGAATATACTATTACAAATTCAAATGCAACATTTAACAATGGATTTTGTGTAATAGGAGCTTATCATGACGGTAGCACAACAATAACAACTTCTTCTCAATATTGGGGAAAAATTGCTGTGTTTTTTTATTATAATAAACATTTGTCCGCACAAGAAATAGCACAAAATTACAATGCTATAAGAGCGAGGTTTGGTCTATAATGGCTACAGTATATTCACCTAACATAGTAAATACAGGATTGGGGTTGTTATTTGATGCTGCCAACCCTAGAAGTTTCCGTGGTGGACCTACTACAAATATTTTACCAAACGCGTCGGCCAATGGCAGATTTACAACATCAAATGGTTGGGGTACTTATAATACCAATCAATATAATAGTGCTACATATTTTAGTATCGGTACAATTTCTAGCGTAAGTAATAACATTGTAACCACTTCTTCAAATCACCCACTTAGAACATTTGATGTTGTACGAGCACAAACGACTGGTGGTGGGATCACCGCGGGAACTAATTATTTTATTAAAAAAATATCTAATACTTCGTTTTCAATCCATCAGTATAATAGTAATCAAACTGGAAGTCAGGGGTACATTGATTCAAATACAGGATTTCATAAAGTTCATGATTCTATTGCAAACGATCAACGAATTTCAATTAATTCAACAAGTTTTCCTACAATGTGGTGGGGACCACCTCATTTACCAAATGCCGGACTAGTAAAAGAAATTGTACAAGATGGTGGATATGTATCGGGTACAAATTGCATGAGGCTTCATATACCAAGAACATCCGGGGTTGATGGAATGGCATATGGTGTATATTCCCCAGTTACACAAGGAGACTCCATTACCGTTAGTTATTGGGCAAAGACAAACGCAGTTGGTGCTGCGGGTAATGCAACGCTTGGCTTTAGTACATATTTTGGGTCCGGGCAGTCGGCGTATGCACGTTATACGGATGTGTTGACCGAAGACTGGCAATTAATTACCCACAATTGGACAGCTTCTAATACATTTAGTTTTTATAAGTACTTCTGGCCCAGTACTGAATCTTCACCATACTGGATTGATATTGCGGATGTAATGGTTGAAATTGGACCAACACCAACTACAACTAGGTTTTTTACAACAGGTACCCGTGGAACAACTGTAGCAACAGATGGTGGTTTGGAAGACTTAAGTGGTAATGCAAGTCATGGTCAATTGGTTAATGGTCCAACATTTAATTCAGATTCAAGAGGTAATATAGTATTTGATGGGGCAGATGACAAAATTTTAGTAAATTCATTTAGTTATACACCATACTGTTTAGATTTTTGGTTGTATAATAATAGTACAGTTCCTGGCAATGATAGTGCCATCGGCGGTCCCTCATCATATCAAACATTGTTATCATTTGGCGGAGGAACACCGGGTATAAATTTAGGGGGATGGACAGGCGCCGCTTCTAATGAAGCGCTTCATATTTGGTCAACGTCAGGTGGAAGTAAATTGACATATACAAGAGATGCGTTATCACCGGGAATATATAATTGGGTATTTAATTGGAATGGAAGTCATTATGATATATGGGTAAACGGAGTCAAGAAAACCGTGTATGCAAGTACCGGAGGCCATGCTTCATTAATAAGTTACAATACACCAATGTATATTGGGAGTGATAATGTAACATATGAATTTTATGGAAAAATATTTACATTTAAAATGTATACTTCCTCTTTAACTGATGCACAAGTAATGCAAAACTTTAACGCAACAAGAAATAGATTCGGAGTGTAATATGCATAACAGTAGACGATATTTGGTTATTCCAGCATCCATAATAGATAATATAAATTTTTCACAAGTTTATGAAACATCAAAAAACACAATGCGATATTCTGTGGACGGTACAAAAACCTTTGTGAAATATAATGTAAATATAGTTACAGAAAATGAAACCCATGAAATATATGATGCTGAAACGGGTGAAGGTGTTAAAACTTATACAATAGAAGCTGGAGTATATGGAAGACCCTCCATATATTCTGAAGAATATCCAGAATATACACATGAACAATTTATAGAAATTTTATCTACTAACGAATGGAAGGAAGATAAAGAGGAATAAAATGTCAGCATTTCAAGGCCCAAATCTCGCATTACAAGATGATTTAGTGATTGCCGTAGATGGTGGAAACGTTAGAAGCACAATGAGACCATTACAATCTTCTAATATTTTACCTAATCCACATGATTGGACCACGGGTAATGATGGTTCATCCGGCTATGGTAGAAATGGTGATGCTGCAGAACAGCTTCGTGCTTGGGTTGATGACGATCCTTGGGGTAGAAGAAGCATTATTTGGAGAACTGTTCCTGATGCAATATCGGGTGCTGATGGTGGTTGGAATTCAGGCTATTACAGTATAGACAGAGCTTATACTTATAGATGGAGTGTTTGGGTCAGAAGACACACAGCAGGCACTGGTGGTACTTTTTATATGGGACTAAACCCTGCTCCTATACGGAATGATACAAACGCTTCTCAAAGCAATCCTTATTTTACCCATCCTGCGCAATCCGATTTAACACAAAACACTTGGTATTTGGTTGTTGCTCATTGTTTTTACGAAGGATATTCTGGTAATAGACATCCCGATTCTGGGTGGTATGAAAATGGTGTAAAAATAGCGGATAAAAGTTATGGTAATGTAGGTCAGCAAGATGTTAGATGGGATCCTACAACAACCACAGCAAACCATAGAACATATCATTATTATACAACCAATACATCATCTGGTTTAGAATTTGCATTTCCTAGATTAGATAAACTTGATGGCACACAGCCTTCTGTGGCTGAATTAATTTCTAACGGTGAATCTGGTTGGAGATATTTAAATTCTAATGGTGTATGTACTTTATATAATGGAATTACCTACAACTCAAGTAATGGAGGTAGTTTAGTTCTAGATGGTACTGATGAATATGTAGAAACTAATTATTCTTCTGGCAATATATCTACACCTAGTTATGAAGCCTGGATTTATGATACAAAAAATAATAGTGGTTATCGTGCAATTATTCAGAATAATCAGGCAACAGATGATGCATTATATATAAACCCAAGTAATTATTTGCAATATTGGCCTTGTTCTTCGTCAACTTTAACTGTACCTTCTAATCAATGGGTTTATGTGGCATTTTCATATAATGGTAATTCATTTACTTATTGTGTTAATGGAACTACACAAACTATATCTGCTGCATGTGAACATTGTACCGACGTTGATTTTATTAGATTTGGTGGTCATGGTTCAGGGGATAGTGAAAGATGGCAGGGCAGACTTGCACAAGTTAAAGTATATGATTATCCGTTGTCAGCAGCACAGATGGTACAAAATTTTAATTCAACACGAAATAGATTTGGTGTCTGATATAAATATTTAAAAAGAGCAAATTGAAGAACTTAAAAAAATGTTGGATAAATAAAGCTTGACATATACAAAAAATATGTTATATTATTAGGTGAGTTTTAACTATGGAGGAAAAAAATGAATCTTACAAATGAACAAATTTATGGTGTTGTAAACGGACTTAGTCTTCTTAGTGATGAAAGACTTCCAGCACGAACTGCATGGAAGATACTTACAGCTAAAACAACTTTAACTCCGTTTTTTGAGTCTTTACAAAAGACCTTGGATGAAGCTCGTATGCGTCATGCAGTGAGAGATGAGGATGGTAACCTGGTACCAGGATTAGATACTAATGGAAATCCTGTTCAAGGCACCATTCAAATTAATCCAGATAGTATTTCTGCCTTGAATCAAGAAATTCGTGACTTACTCAACGTTCAGGTAGAAGTTAGTAATGTTTCTCTTTCTATGAATGATCTTCCAGAAAGTCTAGAAATTGCAGCTAATGCACTTGCTGCACTACAACCAATACTCGTAGATTAAATAAAAAGTTAGTTGGTATTGCTAAAGATTATAAATAGTAATACCAACTAACTTTTTATTGCGAGGTAACATGGCTGTTACAACCCGTACAGAATTAGTAGATTACTGTCTTCGTCGTTTAGGGCATCCAGTTATAGAAGTTAACGTTGATGATGACCAAGTAAGCGATAGAATTGACGATGCCTTGGAGTTTTGGCAAGAATATCATTTTGATGGCGTTGAGCGTGTTTATGTCTCTGAGAAAATAGAGGCTTCCTATGTTACCTTAGCTTCTTTAGTTGCAGCAAATTTTACTGTAGGTGAAACTATCACAGGTGGAACTTCTGCAGCTACAGCAAAGGTCTATGAAATAAGTGGATCAAATAAATTATTACTCAAAGGTGTTTCTGGGACTTTCTCCAACGGAGAAACTATTACCGGAGACCAATCTGCTGCATCTGCTCCACTAGCAGGGTCTGGCGCTTATGTTCAAAAAAATTGGGATGATCGTTATTTTGAAGTTGCTGATTCTGTAACAGGTGTTATCCGCGCATTTCCATTAGGAACTATCGGTAGTAGCCATGCAGGCACTAATATTTTCGACGTTGTATATCAGTTCCGTTTGAACGATATGTATAACTTATTATCTAGTGATGTAACCTATTATAATCAGGTAAAAATGCATCTACAATTACTAGATGATATGTTTGCAGGTAATAGAAATATTAGATTCAACAGAAAACAAAACAGAATATATCTAGATGTACATTGGCAAGAAACATTTAAGCCTGGAGATTACATCATATTTGAAGTTTACAAGGTTCTTGATCCCACAACATGGACTGAGATATATGATGATATATTCTTAAAAAGATATTCCACTGCTCTTATCAAACGCCAATGGGGTATTAACCTTAAGAAATTTGAAGGTATGCAACTCCCAGGTGGAATCACAATGAACGGTCAAAAAATATTTGATGAGGCCAATGAAGAAATATCACAAATCGAACAGGAAATGCAATTAAGATACGAGCTTCCCGTTGATTTTATGGTAGGTTAAAATGGCTACCAATTTTTATTTCCAAAGTGGAAGTACTTCTGGAACTACTTCTGAACAAAGATTACTTGAAGATCTCATCATAGAGAGTATCAAGATCTATGGTCATGATGTTTATTATCTCCCAAGAACTTCCGTTGATCGGGATGAAATTCTTGGAGAGGATGTATTATCCCAGTTTGATAATGCATATCCCTTAGAAATGTTTTTAACCAACATTCAGGGATGGGAAGGTGACGGAGAATTATTTACTAAGTTTGGTATTAGTGTTACCGATCAAGCCACCTTTGTTGTAAGTAAACGTCGCTGGGAAGATGTTGTTGGTGCTTTCGGAACTCCTGTCTTACAAATTGCATCTAGACCTGCTGAGGGAGATTTAATTTATTTCCCTAAAACTAATAGTATGTTTGAGATTAAATTTGTTCAGCATCTTGATCCTTTTTATCAATTAGGAAAATTCCATATCTATTCTATGCAATGTGAGCTTTATCAGTACAGCTCAGAAATTATGGATACTGGTGTTACTGCTATTGATGATACTGTAGACGACTTGAGTATGGATATGTTTGAATATCAAATATTGTTGGAAAGTGGAGACTTGTTACTGAATCAAACTTCAGGATCAATTATTCTAGAAAAATATAATACAAGAACCCAAACACCTTTCTCTGACAATGCAGACTTTGAATCTCAAGGTTTGGATATTCTTGACTTCACAGAAATAAATCCATTCGGTGAATACTAATGTTTAAGAATCAACATTTCTATCATCAGCATATTAGAAAAGCTATTATTGCATTTGGAACATTATTTAATAATATCCAAATAAGAAGAACTAATTCTAGCAATCAAATTACACAAAGTATTATAGTTCCTTTGAGTTATGCACCAAAGCAAAAGTTTATTGACCGTATTCGTGAAGCTCCTAATTTAGAACCAGGTCGTGCATCCTATCAAATAACTTTACCTAGAATGGGGTTTGAGATTACAGATTTTCGATATGACCCAGCAAGAAAGTTAGCTATTACTCAAACTGTTCGTTCATTAGATACTACCAACAACGGAGTGGTATATTCCTTTGTGTCAACGCCGTATAACATGGGAATAAGTTTGAGTGCATATGCAAAAAATCAAGAAGACGGATTACAAATCGTAGAACAAATTCTTCCTTATTTTAATCCTGATTTCAACGTAACAGTTAATGAAATTCCTTCTTTAGGTGTTAAAACCGATTTACAAATTGTATTAGAAAATGTTTCGTATGAAGATGAGTGGGAAGGATCTTTTGACAAAAGATTAAGTGTAATATGGAACCTAGATTTTACCGTTAAATTAAACTTCTATGGTTATGTTCGTGATGCTGGTCTCATCAAGAAAACTATTCAGAATATATATGATGATCCTACATTAACAGCAACATCTACACCAGATACTACGGTTGGTACAAGAATAACAACCGAAGTAACTCCTTCTTCATCCTTGCCAACAAGTAACTATTCATATATACAGGATTTTGATCAAATATTCACAAGTGAAGATTAATTATGTTTGAAGAATTAGATGAAAAATTCAATGTGACTGCAACTGAAAATCAGACCATTGAAAAGTTTGAAAAGAAGCAAATTGAAGATGATGCTGCTCATGCTAGAGAAACCTTACATATCTTGATTGATAAAGGTAGTGAGGCTATAGACGGTATTTTACATATTGCTAAAAACAGCGATCATCCCAGAGCATATGAAGTTGCTGGTCAATTAATTAAAACAGTTTCAGACGTAGCAAAAGATTTGTTAGATGTACAAAAGAAAAAGAAAGAATTAGAACAAGATCAACCAAAGAATATACAAACTCAAAATAATCTTTTTGTTGGTTCTACACAAGATCTTTTGAAGGCATTAAAAGCATCTAATGAAGAAATACCAGAAGCTGAGATTATAGAAAATGAATAATGAAACATCATATCATGGCAATCCTAACTTAAAACCTGTTGGCTATGAACATCAATTTACTAATGAAGAAATTAGTGAAATTATAAAATGTCAAAAAGATCCAATATATTTTATTGAAAACTATTGTTACATTGTAACACTAGATTCTGGTTTACAAAAGTTTACATTATACGAATGCCAAAAAGAAAAGGTTAGGGTTATATTAAATAACAGAAAAGTAGTGTTGATGGAAGGTCGTCAGCAAGGTAAAACTGTTACGGCTGCCGCTTGTATATTATGGTACACACTTTTTCAAGATAATAAAACGGTTGCTATTCTTGCAAACAAAGGTGCAGCTGCTCGTGAAGTTTTAGATCGTTATCAAATCATGTATGAAGAATTACCTATTTGGATGCAACAAGGTGTTCGAACATGGAACAAAGGTAACGTAGAATTAGAAAACGGAAGTAAGGTATTCACAGCAGCAACTACGGCCTCTGGTATTCGTGGTAAATCTGTTAACTGGCTGTACATTGATGAGGCAGCAATTATTCCCAATAACGTTGCAGAACAATTCTTTGCATCGGTATATCCTACAATTTCTGCTGGTACAACCACAAAGATTCTACTTACTTCAACCCCACTAGGCTATAATCATTTTTGGAAATTTTGGAACGAAGCAGAAAAGGGCAAAAATGGTTTCATTTCACATTTTATCCCTTACTGGGAAATTCCAGGTCGTGATGAAACTTGGGCTGAAGAACAATTAAAAACTCTTGGTGAAGTTAAATATAACCAGGAGGTTCTGTGTGAATTTTTAGGATCAAGCAATACACTAATTAATGGTAGAACATTAGGTAGTCTAAGTAGTATTGATCCTGTTTATAGTAATGAAATGGGATTACAAATATATCAGGAACCAGAACAGGACAGGATATATGTAATTTCAGTTGACGTAGCAAGAGGTGTTGGTGGTGATTATTCTGCTTTTACAATAGTAGACGTTACCGAGATGCCTTATAAACTTGTAGGTAAATTTAAAAACAATCAAATTGCACCAATGTTGTTTCCTAATATTATTTTTAAAACAGCAAAAGATTATAATGACGCATATTTGCTCGTTGAAACAAATGATATTGGAGGGCAGGTTGCTGATATTCTTCACATGGAATTAGAATGTGAGAATATATTAGGCACAGTAAAAGAAAATAATCAAACTTATATAAGCCCAGGTTTCGCAAAAAATACAACCATGGGTGTTAGAACAACCAAGTCTGTTAAAAGACAAGGATGTTTTGCAATCAAAAGTTTGTTAGAAGAACAAAAACTACAAATTTTTGATGCAGATGTAATTCATGAATTTTCAACTTTCATCGAAAAAGCAGGAACCTATAAAGCAGATGAGGGGTATCATGATGACTTAGTAATGACTTTGGTTTTATTTGGGTGGTTAACAACTAACCAATATTTCCAAGAATTAACCGATGTAAAAGTAAGAGAACGCATTTATCAACAACAGATGATGCAAATAGAAGACGAATTAACTCCTTTTGGGATTGTGGATTATGGTTTGGAAGATGAATATTATGTGGAGGACAATATTCTATGGTCTTCAGATCCAAATTACCGTTGGAAAGACGTTATAGATTATTAAAAGTATAAATAATTCAACGGTAAACGGATTGAAATTATATATTGATTAATCAACATATATAGGAGAATAACATGGCATTTCAACTATCACCAGGTGTATTGGTTGTTGAAAAGGATCTAACCAATGTAGTTCCGGCAGTTGCAACCTCTATTGGTGGCTTTGTTGGTGACTTTCAATGGGGTCCTATAAACGAACCAATCACTATTAGCTCAGAAGTAGAGTTAGTAAAAACATTTGGTAAGCCAAATGACACTACTTTTACTAGCTTCTTTTCTGCAGCAAATTTTTTAAGCTATTCAAACAATTTAAAGGTTGTTCGTGCTTCTTCAACAGCAGCTAAAAATGCTGTTGCAAGCGGTACAGCCGTCTTAATCAAAAACGAAACAGATTGGGACGCAAACTATGCAGCAGGTGAGGCAACTGTTGGTGAGTTTGCAGCCAAGTATGCAGGAGCACTAGGAAATTCATTGAAAGTTTCTATGGCTGACTCAGCAACTTTCCAAGGTCAGACACTAACAGGTACAGCAACTGTAACACTTTCCGGAACAACAGTTACGGGTGTCGCAACAGCCTTCGATACAGAACTTGTTGTTGGAAGCATTCTAACAAACGCTTCAGGTACAGTTGTCGGCACAGTTTCTGCAATTGCTTCAGCAACATCACTGACACTTGCAGCAGGTGCTGCAGTTGCTTTATCAGGCGAAGCTGTCAAGGCAAACTGGCAGTATGCAGCACAGTTTGATGGTACTCCAGGAACTTCATCCTATGTTAGTTCAATAGGCGGCTCAAATGACGAAATGCATATCATTGTCATTGATGAAGATGGTTTAATCACAGGTACTGAAGGTACAGTCTTGGAGAAGTTTTCTAATATTTCTAAAGCCAGAGACGCAAAATCTGATACAGGTGCTTCAAACTATTATAAAGAAGTACTAAGAGGTTCTAGATATATTTGGTGGATGGACCATACAGCAGACGGAACCAACTGGGGTTCTGATGCATCTAGTACTGCCTTTGCTTCATTATCTTCTGTTGTAACAGTTTCATTGACAGGTGGTGTAAACCCCTCACCTGCTGATGGTGATCTACAAGCTGGTTGGGACCAATTAAAGAATCCTGAACTAGTAGACGTAAACCTACTAATTGTTGGCCCACATAGTTCAACAGTTGCTGGTTATGTTATTGATATCGCAGTAGAAAGATTAGATTGTATCGCATTCGTTTCACCTGAATTGGCAGATGTTTACAACAATGCAGGTTCTGAAGCAACTGATGTTGTTGGTTTTCACACAGCTTTAAATAAGAACACATCATATGCGGTTATGGATTCAGGCTGGAAATATCAATACGACAAATATGCTGACAAATATCGTTGGGTTCCATTGAACGCTGACATTGCAGGTCTATGTGCTCGTACAGACGCAGTTGCTGATCCTTGGTTCTCACCAGGTGGTTTAAACAGAGGTCAAATCAGAAACGTAGTTAAGTTGGCATGGTCACCAAGTAAAGCAGATCGTGACACACTATATAAGAAAGGAATCAACCCAGTTGTTTCTTTCCCAGGTGAAGGCACAGTATTGTTCGGTGATAAGACCTTACTTTCTAAGCCATCAGCATTTGATAGAATCAACGTTCGTAGATTGTTCATTGTTCTTGAGAAGGCAATTGCACTAGCAGCAAAATATCAATTGTTTGAGTTCAATGACGCATTCACAAGAGCACAGTTCCGCAACTTGGTTGAACCATTCTTGCGTGACATCAAAGGTCGTCGTGGTATTTACGACTTCCGTGTAATTTGTGACGAGACAAATAACACAGGTGATGTAATTGACAGAAACGAATTCGTAGCTGACATTTTCATCAAGCCTGCTCGTTCAATCAATTTCATTACACTTAACTTCGTTGCTACTCGTACTGGCGTAGCATTTGAAGAAGTTGCTGGCGCCTAAACAAACTTATAGGAGAAAATTAACTAATGGATATTTCACAATTTAAGAATAAGTTAGGCGCAGGTGGTGCACGTCCAAATCAATTTTTAGTTACGTTAACCTTCCCAGCTGCTGTTGGCGCAGGCGCAAGTGATGATTCATTGCTTGTAACTGCAGCAGCACTTCCTGCCTCAAACGTTAACCCAACTGTGGTAACATATAGAGGTCGTGAAATTAAATTGGCAGGCGAGCGTACATTTGATCCTTGGACCATTACTGTATTGAACGACACAACAATGCGTCTACGTCAATTATTTGAATCGTGGTCAAACTTAATGAATAACTTTGTAGATAACGGTGGATCATTAGCACCATCATCATATATGTGTGATTTAGAAGTTGCACAATTAGATAGAAATGATGCTGTAATTCGTAAGTATACAATTTACAATGCTTTCCCAATTACTGTTTCAGAAGTTGGTTTAGCATACAGTGCTAACGATGTAATTTCAGAGTTCAATGTTACTTTCCAGTACATTCACTTTGAAGTTTCTCCCGCTTAATCTAAAAACTAGGTAAAAATATTATGGATATATTTGGATATACCATCAAAAGGAAGGAACCGGCACAGACGGAAAGATCGTTTGTGCCGCCTTCCGATGATGGGGCTTTAGATACCGTCAGGGCAGGTGGGTACTATGGTACCTATCTTGACCTTGATGGTGCAGCTAAAAATGAGAGTGAGTTAATTAAAAGATATCGTGAGATTTCTTTGTTCGCCGATGTGGATGCAGCAATTGACGATATTGTTAATGAATCAATTGCAAACGTTGATGACGAGGTTCCAGTAGAACTTGATTTGTCAAATTTAAAAACATCTGCAACAATTAAAAAAGCAATAGAAAAAGAATTTGAAGAGGTTCTTACTTTATTAAGATTTAATGAAAGATCACATGATTATTTCCGTAGATGGTATGTTGACGGAAGAATTTACTTTCATAAAGTAATTGATACAGCAAAACCTAAACAAGGTATAACTGATATTCGTTATATTGATCCTAGAAAGATCAGAAAAATTCGTAATGTTAGTAAACAAAAAGATCCTAAGACAGGCGCTGAATTTGTAACTAAGGTTGAAGAATTTTTCATGTATCACCAAAATGGTATACATGGAGCATCAAACATACATTCTTCATCTGTGTCAAGTCAAGGTTTGAAAATTACTAAAGACGCTATTTGTTATGCTCCTTCTGGATTAATGGATCTAGATAATAATTTGGTTTTGGGTTATTTGCACAAGGCAATTAAGCCAGCAAACCAACTTCGTATGATGGAAAATGCTCTGGTTATTTACAGATTGGCAAGAGCACCTGAAAGAAGAATATTTTATATTGATGTAGGTAATTTACCTAAATTGAAAGCAGAACAATATTTGAAAGACATCATGAATCGTTATCGTAACAAATTAGTTTACGATGCCAATACAGGTGAGATTCGTGATGATAAAAAGACAATGAGTTTGTTAGAAGATTTCTGGCTACCTCGTCGTGAAGGTGGAAGAGGAACACAAATTGATACATTACCTGGAGGACAAAATCTAGGAGAAATCCAAGATATTGAATATTTCCAACGTAAGTTATATGAGAGTTTATATGTTCCTGTTTCAAGATTGCAGCAAGCACAAGGTTTAAATTTTGGAAGAGCAGCAGAAATTAATCGTGACGAATTAAAGTTTACAAAATTTCTTAACAAACTTCGTAGACAATTTTCAAGAATTTTTGAAGATTTATTAAAAACCAATCTTGTATTAAAAGGTGTATTAACTGAAGAAGATTGGGAACAAATGCGTCAAGATATACATTATCAATTTACATCTGACGCATATTATGCAGAAAGTAAAGATCAGGAAATTATTCGTTCAAGAGCAGAATTGGTTGGACAATTGGCTCAGTTTGACGGAACATATGTAAGTAAAAGTTATATTCAAAAGAATATTTTAAGATTATCTGACGAAGAAATTTCTGATATAGAAAAAGAAAACCAAGACAAAGCAGGACATGAAAATGTAATGCAAGCTCATGATGATATGGTAGACACACATAGTCAACAAATGCAAATGCAACAAAATCAACCTGAAGAGGAAGAACAATGAATAACGAAACATTATTAGAAACCATCAACGACATGATAGATGCTATTGAATCTGGAAATTCTTTTGATGCTGAAAAAATGTTCAATGCTATCATGATGACAAAGATAGACGACACCTTAAATCAAAAAAAGAATGAAGTTGCACAATCCATGTTTACTGGGTGTTCAGAATGTGATGAAGAACCAGAAACAGAAGTTGATGAGGAATTAAAAGGCAATCAGCATAAGATTGATGCCAACAAAAATGGTAAACTTGATGCTCATGATTTCAAAATGCTTCGCTTCAGAAAGAAAGGCATGAAAGAAGAACTAGAAAACATTGATGAAGCTAATCCTGTAAACAAAGCAAAGAAAAATGCTTTTGTTCAGAAGGTAGGAGCAAATACTCCTGGGCCTCACACAGCCAAGTCCGCAAAGCAGTCCGGTCGTGCAACTATGCGTCCACAACCACACGGCAGTAAGGTTGACGCAAAGGATTACAAGAAGTCAGGAGCACAATCTTTCTGGAAGAAGAAAGGTATTGGTACTGGCGTACATAAGGAAGAAACACAAGTTGACGAGGCCATAGTTTCAGCAGCTAAGAAACCTTCATCTATGGATGCAGCTTCTGCAGTTGCTACATACAGAGCAGAAAAGCAGCGCAGAGCAGAAAAGGCAAAAGAAGCAGCTAAGCGTCCACGTGGGCGTCCAAAGAAAGTTGCAGCAGCTCCTGCGCCATCACCTGCTAAGAAAAAAGCTAGAAGCCCAGAAATGGAAAAAGCTCGTCAATTAGCAAAAGCCGATATGCAAGCTATGAGAAGTTCAGGAAAATAAAATGGCAACTATGTCTGATGCAGATATGAAAAAGCGCGAGGAAATCGTAAAGTCAATGAAGAAGTCTTTCAAAGATTTCCGTAAAAGATATGGTAGCAGAGCAAAAGATGTTATGTATGCTACTGCTACAAAGATGGCTGTGCGCGAAGATATGGAACAGATCGACGAGGGCAATCCTGTAAACAAAGCAAAGAAAAATGCTTTTGTTCAAAAGGTAGGTGGCCGTCCACCTGTTGCTGACCCAAAGCGTGATGTACCAAGCAAATGGGGCGGTGACCCACTTTCACCTGCTGATTTCAAAAGAGCAGGTCGCAAACAGTTGGCACGCAGGTCAGTATCAGGCAGACAAGATCAAGATCGTGCACCAGGTAATTACGCCGCACGTTCTGAGCAAGTAGATAAAGGAGAGTATGATTACGAAGGCGACATGGCAAAATCTCAACTTCGTACTATAATACATAATGCACAGATGTTACATGATATGTTAAAGGATGATACCAATTTACCTGAATGGGTGCAAGGGAAAATAACTTTAGCTGAAGATTATGTAGTTACTGCTGCCCAATATATGAATAGTAAATCAAAAGAATAACCTAGGAGTAAAACCTAATGGCAAAGACCGTATTAAAAAACACACCAATACATTGTGTGGTTGCTGTTTCAGGAAATAGTGCTACTGAAACTATTGACCTAGATGCAGATATTCTTTATGGGACCGTAAAAACCTTTGATGCAACAAACGCCGCTGTAGTTGTTCTTGCCAGCGATAGTATTGTTTTAGCCTCTCATGGTCTGGCAACTGGTGATAGAGTAGTTTATTCCCATGGTGGCGGCGCTGTAATTACTGGATTAACTCATGAAGCAACATACTTTGTTGTAGTTGTTGATTCAAACACCATCAAGTTAGCAACATCATTTGCAAATGCTACAGCAGCAACACCGGTAGTTGTTGATCTAACAGGACTAGGTACTGGAACAACACATAAATTATACAAGGGACAATATGGTTCATCACCTGTTGTTAACATAACTTCAGTTACATGGGCTTTAGGTTCATATGACGAAACTGCAACTATTACAAGAAATTCAGTTGTAACTTGGACCTTATCAGGCTCCGATGATTTACAATTTAATGGTTGGACCGATAACCGTGAAAATGCAAGTGACATTGTTGTTGTTACACCAGCTAGTGGTGCAACTGTTATTGTTGAATTAACTAAAGTAAGTGGTTATAGTGACGCACAACACCTAAATCAAAACGTAAATTAATAAGGGGTTACAATGAAACTTATTGCCGAAATTGTTGAAACCGTACAAGTAATTAATGAAGAAAAAGGCAAAGGTCTTTTTATCGAAGGTGTTTTTCTACAAAGCGAAGTTGCTAATAGAAATAAAAGAATATATCCTAAGCCAGTAATGGAACGTGAAGTA
>Ga0222714_10001861_pt1 | contig 23264 bp, 15 predicted proteins | sample C33_3DmetaG_FD_165048 | JGI IMG/M metagenome (GOLD analysis project Ga0222714, IMG submission 165048) | Estuarine water microbial communities from San Francisco Bay, California, United States - C33_3D | ecosystem: Environmental > Aquatic > Marine > Unclassified | place: USA: California...
GCTACATAGAATTGAAAAAATGCGTGACAAGGGGGGAGTGCTGCCTTACCTTGGGCTACATTTTCCGCAAAACTTTGTTGGGTGTCTGGCAATACGGAAGGATTCCAAGCAGAAACCAACATGCGTCTACTGTTGGGGTTGGTTTTTAATGTCTGGATCAATTCAGCGATCTGATCTATTTCTTCACTGTTCCAGTTTCTCCATTGATGCCCGTAAACTGGCCCTAAATCTCCGTTTTCATCGGCCCATTCATTCCAAATGCGCACACCGTTTTCTTGTAGATAAGCGATGTTGGTATCCCCTTTGAGAAACCAGAGCAATTCGTAGATAATCGATTTGAGGTGGAGTTTTTTTGTAGTCACCAGGGGAAACCCTTCGGCCAGATCAAACCTCATTTGATAACCAAATACGCTGAGCGTACCCGTTCCAGTGCGGTCTCCTTTTTGGACACCGTGGTCCTTGATGTGTTGCAGCAGTTCGTGGTATTGTTTCATGATATGTCCTTCAATCCGTGTCTAATTATCCCAAAATAATTCCGGCGATCGTTGCAGAAATCAACGAAGCCAAAGAGCCCCCTAAAACAGCCTTGAGTCCAAATGCAGAGAGTACTTTTCTTTGATTAGGCGCCAGTGATCCAATGCCGCCAATCTGAATACCGATCGAAGCAAAATTGGCAAATCCACACAACATATACGTCGCCATTATCACTGACTTGTTGTAGGTGAAATGGGTAGCTTGGGTCATGTCCTTGAGGCTCGCCAGTTGAGTATACGCTACAAATTCACTAGAAGCAAGCTTGACACCTAGGAGTTGCCCCATCAGGGTAATGTCTTCAGCTGCTACACCGATCAACCACATCAGAGGGGAAAATATAAGCCCCATGACAGATTCCAAGGACAAGCTTTGATAAGCTGTATGGGAAGCCATCCATTCATTGATGGGAGTGACGGTACCTATCCAACCAAACACGCCGTTAAATAGTGCGATAAACGCGACAAAAACCAACAACATAGCCCCCACATTGGCTGCCAATTTTAGCCCTTCTGTAGTTCCATTGGCAATGGCGTCTAAGAAATTTGTTCCGATTTTTTCATAGGACACCTCGATATTGGTGTCAATGGTTTCTGTTTGTGGATATAGGATTTTAGCGACCACTACCGCACCTGGGGCCGCCATCACAGAAGCTGCCAAAAGATGTCGGGCAAATGCTAACCTCATCTCAGGGTCATTTCCCCCAAGAAATCCAATATAGGCAGCCAACACACCACCTGCCACGGTGGCCATACCACCAATCATGACTAGCATCATTTCTGATTTAGTCATTTTAGCTAGGTAGGCTTTGATCAAAAGGGGTGCTTCCGTTTGTCCCAAAAAGATGTTTCCGGCAACGGATAGGGATTCAGCCCCAGAAATGCCCAACGACTTCGTCAATAGCCATGCAAGTCCTCGAACCACTTTCTGAATGACACCCAGGTAAAAAAGCACGGAGGTCAATGCGGAGAAAAAGATGATGGTGGGGAGGATTTGAAAAGCAAAAATGTATCCAATGGATGGATTGTTCAAATCGAGCAGGTTGCCCAACAAGAACTGGCTTCCAGCTAGGGTGTAATCCAGTATGTTTAAGAACAATTGCCCAATCATACTGAAAAAGTTTTGTACCCAGACTAACTGGAGCACTCCAAGCGCCAGAAGAAACTGGAGTCCCAAACCAATCCCTACGGTTTTCCAACGAATGGCCTTTCGATTGGCGGAAAATAAATAGGCAATACCGATTAAACAGACCATGCCAAGCATTCCTCTTAGAATACTGTTCAGACCCAAAGTGCTCGATTTTAGTACTTCCGTTTGGTTTACGGGTTCTTGTGCCCAAAGGGGGATGGCTGAAAACAACCACAAGCCAATCACGGTGGCGATAATCTTAGTTGCGTTTGGAAATTTCATCTCTGATTCTTGCGGCTTGTTCATAGTTTTCTTGTTGTACAGCCAGCTCAAGTGCAGATTCTAAGGCGTCTAAATCCATAGAGGAATAGTCTGTATACGGCTCTTGGCTTTCTTGGTGGGGTTTATGGTCAGTTGGGTTTTTGACGCTGAATTTTGTTTCTTCTTCAATTTGAAGGACAACTCCTGCTTGTTCCAGTATGTGTTCGTAGGTAAAAATAGGGGCCTTAAAGCGCAAAGCAAGTGCAATGGCATCGCTGGTTCGCGCGTCGATCACTTCCTCCAAATCATCCTGGCGCACAATCATACTGGAATAAAATACCCCGTCGTTGAGTTGGTGAATGATCACTTTGGAGAGATGAATGCCAAACCGTTCAGCCGTGTTTTTAAACAAGTCGTGGGTGAGTGGACGCGGTGGTTGAATATCTTTTTCCAAAGCGATGGCTATCGACTGAGCTTCAAAGGCACCGATGACAATAGGTAGTTTTCTAGGGCCGTCTAATTCATTTAAAATGAGGGCGTAAGCCCCATTTTGTGTTTGGCTGTAAGAGATACCCTTAATGGTGAGCGGAATCAGCTGCATCGTTGTGAAAAAGGAGGCCTTTGGCGGATACCAAAGGCCTCGTTTAGATGGAGCAATTTATAAAAAAATTAAGCGTTTTGGGACTTAAAAGCCTTGATTTTTTCAATCAATTGGGGGACTACTTCAAATGCGTCCCCAACAATGCCATAATCGGCAGCTTTAAAAAATGGCGCCTCTGGATCTGTGTTGATGACCACTTTTGTTTTTGAAGCGCTTACTCCAGCGAGGTGTTGTATCGCTCCCGAGATACCTACGGCAATATACAGGTTGCTCGCTACTGGTTTTCCGGTTTGACCCACGTGTTCTGAGTGTGGTCTCCAACCGAGGTCGGAAACTGGTTTAGAACAGGCAGTAGCCCCTCCGAGCACTTGAGCGAGCTCTTCGATCATTCCCCAATTTTCGGGACCTTTTAATCCTCTTCCGGCAGAAACCACAATTTCTGCATCGGCAATACTTATTTTACCCTGTGCTTTATCGATTAAACCAGGTGTAGTTTTGGCCTGAGCGTTTAGTTCAGGGAAGCTTATTTCTTCGTTGCTGCACGAGACTGGATTGGGGTGTAAACCATAAGCATTGGCCGATAGGCTGATGATGGCTACCTCGCTGGACACTTCGGTTTGACTAAAACCTTTGTTGGTGAAGACCGCTCTTTTAAATGTCATTGGTGCACTGGCCTCGGGCATAGCAACAACCCCTGATACATAGGCGGCATCTAGATGAACAGCCAGCAAAGGGGCTAAACTTTGCGCATTGGCGCTGGCGCCTAACACCACCAATTTTGCTCCTGATTCTTTGGCGATTTTAGCGATGGCCCTAGCATGGCTATGCGCTTCAAAACGTTCCGATTGATCCTCGTTGATCTGGTGAAGTTTGCGGATACCGTATTGGGCCAATGAGTCTGAATCGGCGTGACCAAACACCACCGCTTCAGCGGAAGTTCCCTGAGCTTGCGCCCATGCACTGGCATAAGATGCAGCTTCTAAACTTTGCTTGCGGAATACTCCTTGTTCTTGTTCAGCGTAAATAAGTACAGACATATACAGTGATTTAGATAACCTTAGCTTCAGTGTGTAATTTTTCGATTAATTCATCCAAATTGTCTTTGGATATCATAGTTGTTTGGTTTCTTGCCGCTGGTTTGGCAAAGTGAACATCGCGTGTCATGGGTTTTGCTTGGATACCTGGCAAAACTTGAAGCGTCTTTTGTCTAGCCATCATAATGCCGCGCATGTTGGGTATTTTTAGGTCTTTTTCTTCGACCAGTCCTTTTTGTCCTCCAATCACCAGGGGAAGTTGGGCGGTGAGCGTCTCTTTTCCTCCGTCAATTTCTCGCACAGCCGTGGCGGTTTGACCGTCAATTTGTAGTTCAATGCATTTGTGCACAAAACTGTAGCCCAAAATTCCAGCCATAATTCCAGGAACCATTCCTCCGTTGTAGTCAATCGATTCGCGTCCTGCAATAACCAGATCATATCCGTTGTCTTTGACTAGGGCGGCAAGTTCTTTGGCGACCTGAATACCGTCCAAAGCAGGTGTATCTATGCGGTATGCTTCATCAGCACCTATGGCCAAAGCTTTTCTCAAGGTAGCTTCTACAGAGGCATCACCCACCGTAGCTACGTCAACCTTAGCGCCGTTTTGTTCTTTAAACCACATAGCGCGTGTCAAGCCAAATTCATCGTTGGGATTGATGACAAAGGGGACCCCTTGGGTGTCAAACTGGGTGTCGTTGTCTTTAAAATTAATTTTTGCCGTTGTGTCCGGCACGTTGCTGATACAGACCAGAATCTTCATAAGGTGTGGATTGATTGAATAGCCTACCAAATATAGGCCAAAAAACCATCGATTTTACTATGCATGCATAATAAATTTTTTCCGATATTTTGTTTTTCACGCTCTGATTAACCGCAATAATTGATTATTTTTGCCTCCTATAATTTCACGCTTAAAGCGCAAGACATCCATGAGAACAATACAGTTTAGAGAGGCCATCGCCGAGGCGATGTCTGAAGAAATGAGAAAAGACCCCACGGTGTATTTGATGGGCGAAGAGGTAGCAGAGTACAACGGAGCTTACAAGGCATCTAAGGGCATGTTGGATGAATTTGGTCCAGACCGCGTTTTGGATACGCCAATTTCAGAGATGGGATTTGCCGGGATTGCTGTAGGTTCTGCCATGAATGGCAACAAGCCCATTGTCGAGTTTATGACTTTTAATTTCTCTTTGGTGGCTATTGATCAGATCATCAACAACGCGGCTAAAATGAGACAGATGTCCGGTGGACAGTTTCCTATTCCAATCGTTTTCCGCGGACCTACAGCCTCTGCAGGACAGTTGGCGGCTACGCACTCTCAAGCATTCGAAAGCTGGTATGCCAATACTCCAGGACTTAAAGTGGTGGTTCCTTCTAATCCGAAAGATGCCAAAGGTTTGTTGAAATCCGCTATTCAGGATCCTGATCCAGTAATTTTTATGGAGTCTGAGCAGATGTATGGCGATAAAGGAGAAGTGCCAGAAGGCGAATATACCATTCCTTTAGGAGTAGCCGACGTAGTGCGCACTGGTAGTGACGTCACTGTAGTATCGTTTGGAAAAATCATCAAAGAGGTGCACAAGGCAGCTGAAAAACTAGCAGCTGAAGGCATTTCTGTCGAGGTAATTGACTTGAGAACAGTTCGTCCCTTGGATATTGATACTGTTTTGGCTTCTGTGAAGAAAACCAATCGACTAGTCATTGTTGAAGAGGCTTGGCCATTTGGTAACGTTTCTACAGAGATCACGTACCAAGTACAAGAGAAAGCGTTTGATTATTTGGATGCCCCAGTGGTTAAAGTAAATACAGCGGATACGCCTGCGCCTTTCTCGCCAGTATTGTTTGAGGCCTGGTTGCCTAATGATCAAGATGTGGTAGCAGCGATTAAAAAAGTGCTCTACAAAAAATAAGGTATCTATTTAGATCCTAGAAAAGGCCTCCATGAAATCCATGGAGGCCTTTCTTTTTGGTTAATCAGCTAAATCTTTTTTGTTTCTCGCCTAATTCCTTACTTTTGCCCGTCTAAAATTTAAACACTTTTATGGAAGCAAATATTATTTACTTACCTATTGCTTTGGCCCTTGTGGGATTATTGTTCATGTTGGTCAAAATGGCATGGGTAAAAAAACAAGCCCCTGGAGATGCCAAAATGCAGGAAATTTCAAAAGCGATTAAAGAAGGTGCTTTGGCATTTTTAAATGCGGAATACCGATTGTTGTTGATTTTTGTAGGGGTAGCTTCTGCCGCTTTGTATTTAATATCCACCTTAGTGGAAACCACTAGTTGGATGATTGTTCCCGCATTTATCATCGGTGCCGTTTTTTCTGCTTTGGCCGGAAATATCGGGATGCGTATCGCCACTGATTCTAATGCGCGTACAGCTGAGGCAGCAAAAACCAGTTTACCTCAGGCGTTAAAGGTTTCTTTTAGTGGAGGAACTGTTATGGGTCTTGGTGTAGCGAGTTTGGCTGTTTTAGGTCTTACCTTGTTATTTATGTTATTTATGGGACAGTTCATGGGCGGTGAAGGCAGCTTCTACGAAAACATGACCCTCGTTTTGGAAACCTTAGCAGGTTTCTCTTTAGGTGCTGAGTCTATCGCTTTATTTGCCCGTGTTGGGGGAGGTATTTATACCAAAGCAGCCGATGTTGGGGCAGATTTAGTGGGTAAAGTAGAAGCGGGTATTCCTGAAGATGACCCCAGAAACCCGGCCACAATTGCGGACAACGTTGGAGATAATGTTGGGGACGTAGCAGGTATGGGAGCCGACCTATTTGGTTCGTATGTAGCTACAGTATTGGCCGCTATGGTGTTGGGTAACTACATCATCAAAGACATGTCGTCTGTTGGTCAGTTTACTGATTCATTCAATAATATGGGACCTATCTTATTGCCTGTAGTTATTGCTGGAGTAGGTATTTTGGCCTCAATTCTAGGGACCTTTTTTGTCCGTATTTCAAGCAATGACGCTAAAGAGGCTCAAGTACAAAAAGCATTGGATTTAGGAAACTGGGTTTCTATAGGGCTTACTTTGGTGGCTAGCTGGTTCTTAATTGACTGGATGTTACCTGAGACCTTGCAAATGAACTTCTTTGGAGAAGGCATTAAAGATATTCCTTCACGTCATGTGTTTTACGCTGCGTGTATCGGATTGGCCGTTGGTGCACTTATTTCGTATGTGACCGCATTCTATACTTCATTGGGTAAAAAACCTGTATTAGAAATTGTGCGCAACTCCTCAACAGGTGCAGCTACGAATATCATTGCTGGTTTGGCAGTGGGTATGAAATCTACTTTTGCCTCTGTTATTTTATTTGCTGCAGCGATTTACGGTTCTTATGAACTGGCTGGTTTTTATGGAGTGGCTTTAGCTGCTTCTGCCATGATGGCTACTACGGCGATGCAATTGGCTATCGATGCGTTTGGACCTATTTCGGACAACGCAGGGGGTGTTGCTGAAATGAGTGAGCTTCCTAAGGAAGTTCGCGAGCGCACCGATATTTTGGATTCTGTAGGAAATACTACGGCAGCTGTAGGTAAGGGATTTGCCATTGCCTCTGCGGCACTTACTGCGCTGGCCTTGTTTGCTGCGTATGTTACGTTTACCGGTATCGACGGAATCAATATTTTCAAAGCGGACGTTTTGGCGATGTTGTTTGTCGGTGCGATGATTCCTGTTGTTTTCTCTGCGTTGGCTATGCAGTCTGTAGGAAAAGCAGCCATGCAAATGGTGGAGGAAGTACGCCGTCAGTTCCGCGAAATTCCTGGAATTATGGAAGGAAAAGGAAAGCCAGAATACGCAAAATGTGTGGATATTTCTACTCAAGCTGCGCTTAAAGAAATGATATTACCTGGCTTGATCACCATCATTACCCCAATTATCATCGGTATTTTATTTGGTGCTGAGCCACTTGGAGGATACATGGCTGGGGTTTGTGTAAGCGGTGTGATGTGGGCAATTTTCCAAAACAACGCTGGTGGTGCATGGGACAACGCTAAAAAATCTTTTGAAGCTGGTGTAGAAATCAACGGTGTGATGACTTTCAAAGGTTCTGATGCACACAAAGCAGCAGTTACCGGGGATACAGTAGGAGATCCTTTTAAAGACACTTCCGGTCCTTCCATGAACATTTTGATCAAGTTGACCTGCTTGGTAGGATTAGTGATCGCTCCTTTACTGGGGAATGGTCATTCAGCTCCTGCGGAAAATCAAGTCAATGTTCAAGTAGAAGTACTTGGCGGGGAAGAAACTGTATCTGCAACTATCACCTATACCCAATTAGTGAATGGTGTTACTACTACGTTAGTTGAAGAATTTACAGGTTCTGAAGCTGAGGTTCAAGAGCAACTTAAGGCATTCGAAGCTAAAGTTCAAGATTCTACTTCGGGAGTGACCATTAAAATTGAAAAGATGGAGGTCAATAAATAATTGATTTAAACATTCATAAAAAAGCCCGCTCTTATGAGCGGGCTTTTTTTGTGTGGATATCTATACTTAGAAAAGTCCGTTGATCTGTCCGTCAATTTTCTGGATGACCGTGCCTAAATCTTCTTGTTTGTTGACAAAATCGATGTCGTCTACATCGATGACCAATAAGTTTCCTTTGGTGTACTGCTGAGACCAAGCTTCATACCGCTCGTTCAGTCTGGAGAGGTACTCTATAGAAATACTGTTTTCGTACTCTCTTCCGCGTTGATGGATTTGTTTCACCAGATTAGGAATACTGCTGCGCAAATAGATCACTAAATCTGGTGGCGCAATAAGTTTTTCCATCAACTCAAACAGATTCTTGTAGTTGGTGAAATCGCGATTGGTCATTAATCCCATCGCGTGTAGGTTAGGGGCAAATATAAACGCATCCTCATAGATGGTTCTGTCTTGAATGACATTTTTGCCCGATTGTCGGATGTCCAATACTTGTTTGTATCGGCTATTTAAAAAGTAAATCTGGAGATTAAAACTCCAGCGTTCCATTTGATTGTAGAAGTCATCCAAGTAAGGGTTGTCGACCACATCTTCAAAATGAGGATCCCATTGGTAGTGTTTAGCGAGTAATTCAGTGAGTGAAGTTTTTCCTGCGCCGATATTTCCTGCAATGGCAATGTGCATAAGGTTGGTTTTAGTGGTTTTACCTCCTGTGAAAAGGGACCACAAGATAAGTGATTATCCCTGGATGTGAAAGCGAGTATCCCCCACTAAATTTAAATTTATTTTAAGAAGCTATTAAACCTCTTTGCACTAGTTTCGTCTAACAATAAATTTTGTTTATGAATCATATAAAATATTGGGTACTGAGTGTACTTTTCACTTCCCTTTCCTATGCCCAAGGATTTCAAGGGATTGCTTATTATCAATCCAAAACATCAGTAGATTTCAATATTGGTGGTCGAGACATGCCTGAGGCCCAAAAGAAAATGATTCAAGAGCGCATGAAACGGGCCTTTGAAAAAACATTTGAACTTCATTTTGCTCCAGCAGCTTCCATTTACAAAGAACAGGTGTCTTTAGACCAGCCTGGAGGAGGTGGGGGCGGAATGATGTTTTCGATGATGTCTGGCGGCGGCGGTACCTACTATAAAAATGTCCAAGAGGGGACCTACAGCAATGAAACTGAAACCTTTGGTAAAATATTTCTGATTCAGGACAATCTAAAACCGCTCGCTTGGACCATGACAGGAGAAACCAAAAAAATAGGTAATTATACGTGCTATAAAGCTACCGCAGTTCGTGCCGTTGACACCACGCAAATGACTTTCAGAATGGGTCGTCCACCCAGAGAAGAGGCCCAGAAAAAAGACTCTACCCAGACCAATTCATTATTCCAGGAAAAGAAACCCACTGAAATCACCATTACCGCATGGTACACTATGGATATACCCGTGGCTCAAGGGCCCGCTCATTATTGGGGATTACCTGGCTTGATTATGGAGGTCAGCGATGATCGAACCGTTCTTTTATGTAATAAAATTGTGTTGAATCCAGCAGAGAAAATTGAGATTAAGGCTCCTTCAAAAGGGAAAAAAGTATCCCAAGCTGAGTTCGATCAGATCATGAAAGATAAGGTGAAAGAGATGTCTGAGCGTTTTCAAAGTGGAGGTGGTCGTTCAGGATCTATCATGATACGTCAATAATCCATGAAAAATATACTTAGACAATCGACAAAAGCTTTTTTTGTATTGCTTTTGTGCACCAGTACTCTTTGGGCCCAAAAATTGACCTTGACCGGCATAGTTAGGGATAGTGAAGGCGCACCCCTTGAAATGGCCAATGTGGTGGCTATCAATCAAGCCACCAAAGCATTGGACGGTTTTGGGATCACAGATGCCAAAGGACGCTACCGAATCAACATCAATGGAAACAGCACCTATGAGGTTAAGGTTAGTTTTATCGGGTATGAACCTGCCACAATTAACGTAAAAACATCGGGTGCTGACGTCTCTCAGGATGTGGTCTTGGAACAACAAGCGGAAAGTTTAGATGAGGTGGAGTTGACTTATGAAATTCCGGTCACCATTAAAGGGGATACCATTGTGTACAATACGGACTCATTTGCCACAGGTACAGAGAAAAAACTGGAGGATTTGATCAAGAACCTACCTGGGATGACCGTGAATGGGGAAGGTCAAATAGAAGTTGAAGGCAAATCCGTCAGCAAAGTGATGATTGACGGCAAGGAGTTTTTTGATGGGGATACTAAATTGGCGTCAAAAAATATTCCCGCCAAGGCCCTGGATAAAATCGAAGTTTTGCGCAATTACAGCGAAGTGGGTCAGCTTCGGGGAGTCACGGACAACCAAGACAATGTGGTGCTTAACATCAAATTAAAAACAGGCAAAGACAAGTTTTGGTTTGGAGAGTTTGCTGCTGCTGGCGGTGCAGACGACACCTTTTTAGCACATCCCAAGTTGTTTTACTACAGCCCAACAACGAGTGTTAACCTGATTACCGATTTTAACAACATCGGGACTTTGCCATTCACCACACGCGATTACTTCAATTTTACTGGAGGGATGCGCAATTTGACCAGAAGAGGGGGTACCAGTTTTAATCCCGCTTCAAATAATCTGGGAATTTCCTTGTTGCAGAATGATCGCGCTCAGTTTATCGACACCAAGTTTGGCGCGTTTAATTTTAGTCACTCTCCCTCGGAGGAATTGACCTTGAGTGGATTTGCCATTTATTCGTACACGGGGACTGATTTGAAAAATGAGTCGCAACGCACCTATATCGTGTCCAATCAAAGTGAAAACACCACGTCGTTGACACGTCAAAAGTCAACCCTAGGATTAGCTAAATTGAGCAGCAGTTTCAAACCTTCTGCAGCCTTGCAGTGGGACTATGATTTGTTGTACAAGAACTCATTGCAAGATGAAAACCGCTCAGTGACCTCCATTGCTCAGGTAACTGACGTGATCTTGGAAGACAATAACCAAAACCCGATCAGCGTTACCCAAAACAGCAGTTTGTATTACACCTTATCGGAGGACCACATATTTTCCTTGGAGGCCCAACACCTGTATGACGAACAAGATCCTTTGTATGAGGCGGAGCGATCATTTTTACCGTTTACTGGATTAATTCCGTTTGATACTTCAGGAAGTTCGTATAGAATTGGTCAAGAGAAGTGGGTGAAAACCAACAAATGGGACGCACGTGGAGAGTATTACTATGTGCTCTCTCCTAAAAGCAACCTCAACCTGACCTTGGGTACTATTTACAGCAACCAAGACTTCAATTCCGGTATATTTCAAGTGCTTAACAACCAAAAAGTAACCATGCCCGGGAATGCGCTGGCCAATGAGGTAACTTTTAGGTTTACAGATCTATTTGCCGGGGCGCACTTGAAATTTGTCACAGGGATTTTTACTTGGACCCCAGGATTTAACGTGCACAGATATGGACTGGAAGACATCCAGTTTGGTGATGTAAATACCCAATACAGCACTAATCTAGTTCCTGATGTTGCGGTGAATGTTCAGTTAAAGAAGTCGGAAACGATTAGATTCAACTATGGGGTTACCAGGGAGTTTACAGACATCAACCGAATTTCCGAAGGGTATGTGTTAAACGGCTACAACAATTTATACCAAGGAAATAGAAATCTAAGCAGTGCTCTTTTTCACCAGGTATCCCTGAATTATTTCAGCTTTAACATGTTTAATTTTGAAAACATATTTGCCCGGTTGTCCTACAGCAAACGCATAGATCCTTTCAAGAACAACACGACTATTGTGGGCATTAACCAGATCAATAGCACCATTAATTCAATGCTTGAAGATGAGGTGGCCAATGGTTCGTTTAACTACCAACGCACCTGGGGTAAAATCAGGTGGAGCAGCAATGCGGGGTTAAATTATTCTTCGCTGAACAACATCGTGAACAATGCGCCTAGAAATTCTACCTCTATTGGACAGAACTACACCGCTTCATTGGGCACACAGTTTAAGAAGGCTCCTAATGTTGAGTTGGGATATACCTATACGCTCAACAGGTATGACAACGCTGGACGAGTATCTGAATTCAGTACCGAACGCCCCTTTGCTCGTTTAAACTGGGTGTTTTTAAAGAACTTTAATCTGTCCGCAGAGTATGACGATTACCATTTTAAAAATCTAGATGGTTCTTCTGAAAACAAGTACGCATTCCTCAAGTCTACCCTTTCCTTTCAAAAAAAAGACAGTCATTGGGAGTGGAGTTTGGTTGGAACCAACTTGACCAATACGTTGAGTTTAAATCAGGATTCATTTAGTGAGTTTTTGGTGAGTTCATCCGCATATTATGTGCAACCGCGTTATGTATTGTTGCAGTTGAAGTACGAACTTTAATTTTTTAACCTCAAGGGGTTGCAAAAGTCATTTCCATTGCCGTACCTTTGCCGGGTATAACAAAGAGGAAGGATTTGACTGATTGCAACCTCTTGCGCGTTAAGCGGCCAGCTCAGCTGGTGACCCCAAGGTCCGAACAAATTGCTAAAGCAGTTGTCTTGTAACTACAAGGCATACCTAAAAGCCAAATCCTTCCCGACAAAAAAAATTAGGATGGCTTATTTATTTACCTCAGAATCAGTGAGTGAAGGGCACCCAGACAAGGTGGCCGACCAGATCAGCGATGCGTTGATCGACAACTTTTTGGCGTTTGATCCAGAAAGTAAAGTAGCGTGTGAAACCTTAGTAACTACGGGTCAGGTAGTATTGGCCGGTGAAGTGAAAAGCAACACCTACCTCGATGTGCAAACCATTGCGCGCAATGTGATCAACAAAATTGGATACACCAAAGGAGAATATCAGTTCAGCGGTGATTCTTGTGGAGTGATTTCGTTGATCCACGAACAATCTCAAGACATCAACCAAGGGGTTGATCGCGCCTCTAAGGAGGAGCAAGGTGCTGGAGATCAGGGGATGATGTTCGGTTATGCAACTAAGGAGACGGAAAATTACATGCCGTTGGCACTGGACATTTCACACAAAATCCTACAAGTATTGGCAGAATTAAGACGTGAGAATAAGGATATTACTTATTTGCGTCCTGACGCTAAGTCACAGGTAACTATTGAGTACTCGGATGACAATGTGCCACAACGCATCGATACCATTGTTGTTTCTACGCAGCACGACCCATTCTTGGCGGATGATGAAGCGATGTTAGCGCAAATCAAAAGAGATTTGATCGAGAAGTTGATTCCTAGGGTGAAGGCCCAATTACCCGCTTATGTTCAGGCATTGTTTAACGATCAAATTACTTACCACATCAACCCAACTGGTAAGTTTGTGATCGGTGGTCCTCACGGAGATACCGGTCTTACTGGCCGCAAGATCATTGTGGATACCTACGGAGGAAAAGGAGCCCACGGAGGTGGCGCTTTTAGCGGTAAAGATCCCTCAAAAGTAGACCGTTCCGCTGCCTATGCGGCCCGTCACGCTGCCAAGAATTTAGTGGCTGCAGGTGTGTGCGATGAAATTTTGGTTCAGGTGAGCTATGCTATTGGTGTGGTAAAACCTACCTCTATTTTTGTGGATACTTACGGTACTGCTAAAGTGTCACTTAAGGATGGAGAGATCGCACAAAAGGTAGCAGAGATCTTTGATTTTAGACCTTATGCGATTGAACAGCGTTTAAAATTGAGAAATCCTATTTATTCGGAGACAGCCGCTTATGGCCACATGGGAAGAACTTCTGAAATAGTAACCAAAGTTTTTGAGTCACCATACAGTGGTCGTATCGAGAGAGAAGTTGAATTGTTTACTTGGGAAAAATTAGACCATGTAGATGCCATAAAGACTGCATTCGGAATCTAAATGTTACAGAGCTTACACCACCCATCTTTTAAAACTGCTTCTGGAGCAGTTTTAGATCTTCAGCTTTCTTATGAGTTATTCGGCCAGCCGATACACCGCGCACCTCTGGTGATGGTGAATCACGCCTTGACCGGAAATTCACATGTAGCTGGCCCAGATGGGTGGTGGAATAGCTTGATCGGCCCTGGTTTAGTTGTCGATACAGATAAGTACACGGTACTGGCCTTTAATATACCAGGTAATGGGTACGATGGATTTGTCATCGATAATTACAAAGACTTTATCGCCCAAGACATAGCCCGAATTTTTTGGTGGGGTGTGGATCAGCTGGGCATTCAGGAAGTATTTGCTTTAATCGGTGGTTCACTCGGTGGAGGGATTGCTTGGGAAATGGCCGCATTGGCCCCAGAGCGTATCGGTCATTTAGTTCCTGTCGCTTCGGATTGGAAGTCAACAGATTGGTTGATGGCCAATTGTCAGATTCAAGAACAGTTTTTGCTGAACTCCAAACAGCCTGTACACGACGCGCGTATGCATGCCATGTTGTGTTACCGTACACCCGAGTCGTTTAAACAGCGTTTTGGACGTTCAACCAATGAAACACTCAACGTCTTTAACGTAGAGAGTTGGCTGACCCACCACGGAGAAAAACTCCAACAGCGTTTCCAGTTGTCCGCGTATAAGTTGATGAATCAGTTGTTGCGCTCTATCGATATTACCCGTGGCGGCCGCGATCCATTCGTGCAATTCAAAGACAGCAAAACACACATCCATATTATCGGTGTGGACTCTGATTTGTTTTTCACCGCTCAAGAGAATAAGGACACGTTTAAACAACTCGCCCAGGCCAACAGTCGAGTGACCTATGGAGAAATAAATTCTTTGCATGGACACGATGCTTTTCTGATGGAATACCAACAGATGGAGCGGTTGTTGGGAGACATTTTTGGGACCACCAAAAAATTGGACAAGATTACCGTCTTGAAGTTTGGGGGCAAATCCCTGGCCAATGGAGCAGGGTTAGACCGAGTACTGGCTATTATTCAAGAAAAGGCTCAAGCCCGTATTCCCTTTACAGCGGTTTTGTCCGCTCGAGGTAAGGCGACGGACCAATTAGAGTCCCTATTGGCTTCAGCAGCCTCTGGCCATCCCACCCAAAGTGCTTTTGATTCGTTTAAACTCGAACAAGAGCAACCCCTGCCTCAAGGATTCTTAGCGGAGGAGTTTACTGCGATCCAACAAATACTCGATGGGGTACGCTTAATCGGGGATTACAGTTTAAAAACCAAAGACCAGTTGCTGGCCTATGGAGAATTGATGGCCGTAAAAGCGGTGGTATACCTGTTGCAACAAAGAGGAGTACCTGCCCAAGCCATCGATGCGCGCACCTTGATTAAAACCAATAATGTTTATGGCAATGCCCAAGTGATTGAGCGCATTTCACGGCAAAATGTCGAAGCTGCTTTTGCAGCGTTACCACCGGATACAGTAGCTATCTTTACTGGATTTTTGGCCTCCTCTTTGGACAATGAAACCACTACTTTGGGTAGAAATGGTTCTAATTATTCTGCAGCTTTGCTCGCCAATTTCTTGGATGCTAAAGAGTTGCAAAATTTCACCCATGTTGATGGGATTTTCACGGCCAACCCCGAGTGGGTACATGATGCACAAAAAATTGAACAGCTTTCCTACAGCGAAGCCAATGAGCTCGCCAATTTTGGGGCTCAAGTACTTCACGCAAAAACGATTATTCCACTGATTGAGAAGAACATACCCTTGCGTATTCTCAACACCTTTAACCCCCATAGTGACGGGACGCTGATTTCAGCGGCACAATCTGCTCAGGGAATAAAGTCACTATCGGTGATCGAATCAGTGACTTTAATCAACCTGGAGGGAAGGGGACTATTGGGTAAAGTAGGCGTGGATGCCCGAATTTTTAAAGCTTTGGGGGATGCTGGAGTGAGTGTGAGTATTATTTCTCAAGGATCATCGGAACGGGGTATTGGATTGGTTGTGGCTCATCAGGATGCCACCAAAGCGATCATCGCTTTGGAAAGAGAGTTCGAGCATGACTTTTATGCCCAAGACATCAACAGCATATCCGGCGTCGATCAGGTATCCGTATTGTCCATCATCGGACAAGATTTAAGCACCTTTCACAAACCCTACAATGCATTGATTAAAAATGGGGTGATCCCCATGTTGTTTAACAATACCGTCACAGGCAAAAACGTCAGTTTGGTATTGAAAAAACAAGACTTGCACAAAGCGCTCAATGTGGTACACGGAGAGATTTTTGGTCAAGCTAAAAAAATAAACCTCGCCGTTTTTGGTGTGGGTAATGTAGGGGGTACGCTCGTGGATCAGATTATTCAAGCGGCACAAAAAATTGAGGAGCGCAAAGGCATTAAACTGCAATTATTTGCCTTGGCCAATTCTCAAAAAATGCTCTTCAATGCGCAAGGCTTGCAAGGGGATTGGCGGAAGACTTTGGAGGAACAAGGCGTTCCGTACGATTTAGAGGCGCTTTGCGCGTATGCCCAAAGTCATCATCTAGAGAACCTCATTCTGGTGGATAACACCGCGGATGCTCGTTTTGTAAAAAATTACCCCAAAATGATCGCGGAGGGCTTTGATTTAGTCTCCTCGAACAAAATTGCCAATACGTTGGAGTTTGAATTTTATACGGAGCTCAGGTCTGTGCTCAAGCAGCACCAGAAACAATACCTGTATGAAACCAATGTTGGGGCTGGTTTGCCCCTGATTGACACCATCAAGTTGTTGCATCTTTCCGGAGAAAACATCACCAAAATTCGCGGGGTATTCTCAGGTTCATTGAGTTATATTTTTAACCATTTTTCCATAGAAGATCGACCGTTTTCTGAAGTGGTGCGCGAGGCGTTGGAAAAAGGGTATACTGAACCAGATCCTCGTGAAGATTTGTCTGGAAATGATGTAGGAAGAAAACTGTTGATTTTGGCACGTGAATTAGACTTGGCCAATGAGTTCTCAGACATTTCCATAGAAAATTTGATACCCCTGGACTTACAACAGGTGGACAAACAGACTTTCTTGTCCAGGCTCACTGAGCTAGACCAAGCATTTCAATCGATCAAAGACCAACAAAAACCCGGTCATGTACTGCGTTATCTAGGCCAAGTCGCGGGCGATCTGCAGCAGACTAAAGGCGAGCTCAGCGTTTCCTTGGTTTCTGTGCCCCAAGAGAGTACCTTAGGGCAGATGAAGGGTTCTGATTCCTTGATTGAGATATTTACAGAATCTTACGGAGATCAACCCTTGGTGATTCAAGGGGCTGGTGCCGGTGCTGCGGTGACCGCGCGCGGTGTATTTGGAGATATTTTAAGAATTGCAGACCGATAGTCATGAAAGATAAAGCATTTGAAACACAAGCCATAAGAACGCAAACGGAACGCTCTTCTTTTTTGGAGCATTCCACCCCTATGTACCTGACTTCGAGTTTTGTCTTTGAAGATGCCGAAGACATGAGGGCTTCATTTGCCGAGGAGAAAGACCGCAATATTTACTCGCGTTATTCCAATCCGACCACTTCTGAGTTTATCGAGAAGGTGTGTTTGATGGAAGGAGCTGAAGCGGGTTTTGCCTTTGCCTCCGGCATGGCAGCGGTGTACACTACATTTGCAGCTCTGTTGCAATCGGGAGACCACATACTCTCGAGCGCCTCAGTTTTTGGATCTACCCATAGTTTGTATTTTAATTTTTTCCCCAAATGGGGCATAACGACCAGTCTATTTGACGTCCATGCCTCTAAAGCGGAAATCGTCGCTAAAATACAACCCAACACCAAGGTGATTTATGCGGAATCTCCGACCAATCCCGGTGTCGATTTGATCGACCTATCTCTTTTAGGGGAAATCGCTCAAGAGCACGGTTTGATCCTGATCATCGACAATTGTTTTGCCTCCCCGTATTTGCAAAAGCCATTGGCCCACGGAGCGCATTTGGTCATTCACTCAGCGACCAAACTCATGGATGGACAAGGCCGAGTTTTAGGTGGTATCACTGTGGGGCGTGCTGACTTGATGGATCAAGTGTACCGATTTGCCCGAATTACGGGTCCCGCTATGTCCCCGTTTAACGCATGGGTACTGTCCAAAAGTTTGGAAACCCTAGCAGTGCGTGTTGATAGGCACTGCAGCAATGCATTGGCTTTGGCGACTTATTTGGAATCACATCCGCAAGTGGCCCAAGTGAAGTATCCATTTTTGCCGTCACACCCCAAATACGATATCGCTCAAAAGCAGATGAAAGCCGGTGGCGCGGTGGTGTCCTTTGAGTTAACAGGTGGATTGGAAGCTGGTCGACAGTTTTTTGATGCCATTGAGTTACTCTCATTATCGGCCAACCTGGGAGATACGCGCAGTATAGTCACCCATCCCGCTTCAACGACACACAGCAAGTTGACACCTCAGGAGCGCGCAGCTTCAGGCATTGGAGAGGGTATGATCCGGGTGTCTGTAGGATTAGAACACATCGATGATATTCAATCGGATATAGCACAAGCATTAGACAAGATTTTATGAAAAAACCGGATATCAGATTATTGTTAAAAGAACGGGTTTTGGTGTTGGATGGTGCCATGGGTACCATGATCCAACGACACAAATTTACAGAAGCCGATTATCGAGGAGATCGATTTGCTGACTGGAAATCTCCTTTACAGGGGAACAATGATTTGTTGTCATTGACTCAATCCGCCGCCATCAAAGACATACATGCTCAGTACGCAGCTGCTGGTGCAGATATCCTGGAGACCAACACTTTTTCTTCGACTACTATTGCGATGGCCGACTATCACATGGAGTCGTTGGTGAAGGAAATCAATATGGTTTCTGCACGGCTGGCCAAAGAGGTCGCTGATGAGTATACCGCAAAGCAACCCGACAAACCTCGTTATGTGGCAGGAAGTATAGGTCCGACCAACAAAACGGCGAGTTTATCACCTGAGGTCAACGACCCAGGGTATAGAGCGATTGATTTTGACGGATTGCGCATCGCCTACAAAGAACAAGTCGAGGCGCTGATGGATGGTGGAGTAGACTTATTGCTGGTGGAAACTGTATTTGACACACTGAATGCAAAAGCTGCTTTGTTTGCGATTCAAGAGGTTAAAGAAGAGCGCAATAGCGATATACCTGTGATGGTGAGTGGCACAATAACGGATGCTTCAGGCCGCACGCTCTCTGGACAAACTGCGGAAGCATTTTTGATCTCGATCGCACACGCCGATTTGTTGTCTGTAGGCTTTAACTGTGCCTTAGGGGCCAAACAGTTAACGCCTCACTTGGAGGTGCTCGCTAAAAAAGCCCCATTTGCCGTTTCAGCACACCCCAACGCAGGGTTACCCAATGCCTTCGGCCAATACGATGAATCTCCCGAGGATATGGCCGCTCAGATTCAAGATTATTTAGACCTGAATTTGGTCAATATTATCGGTGGATGCTGTGGAACTACCCCAGATCATATCGAAGCGATTGCTCGGATTGCTGCTCAAGCCAAACCCAGAAGCACCCAAATCTAGATCGATGAGTACAACATTCCCTAAATACCTACACTTATCTGGCTTGGAACCACTCGTGGTGACTCCAGAAACCAATTTTGTCAATGTTGGTGAACGCACCAACGTAGCAGGATCAAAACTTTTCTTGCGCCTGATCAAGGAGGAGCGCTTTGATGAAGCACTAGCCATTGCCCGGGAACAAGTAGAAGGTGGCGCCCAAATCATCGATGTAAATATGGATGATGGATTGATTGATGGCAAAAAAGCGATGGTCAATTTCCTCAATTTGGTGGTAGCTGAACCTGATATCGCCAGGGTACCCATCATGATCGATAGCTCCAAATGGGAGATTATTGAGGCTGGTTTGCAAGTGGTTCAAGGCAAATGTGTCGTGAATTCTATCAGTCTTAAAGAAGGGGAAGAAGCATTTTTATGGCAGGCACGCCGCATTCGACAATACGGAGCGGCTGTGATCGTTATGGCCTTCGATGAGGTGGGGCAAGCGGATAACTACGAACGGCGTTTAGAAATAGCAGAGCGCTCTTATCGACTGTTGGTGGATCAAGTTCATTTTCCCCCTGAAGATATTATTTTCGACCTCAATATATTTCCCGTGGCTACCGGTATGGAGGAACACCGCCGCAACGCCATAGATTTTATTGAAGCTACTCGATGGGTGAGGCAAAATCTACCTCATTGCTCCGTGAGTGGAGGAGTGAGTAATGTTTCCTTTAGTTTTAGGGGGAATAATCCTGTTCGAGAGGCCATGCACTCTGTGTTTCTCTACCACGCCATCAAAGCAGGTATGAATATGGGCATTGTGAATCCTTCCATGTTGGAGGTCTATGACGATATTCCTAAAGACTTACTCGAACACGTAGAAGACGTAGTGCTGGACCGCAAAGCGGATGCCACGGAGCGTTTACTCAATTTCGCTGAGTCCTTCATAGGAACAGCAAAAGAAAAGGTACAAGAAAACCAATGGAGGGATGAGCCCCTTCAAGAACGCATCACCAGAGCGTTGGTCAAGGGAATTGACGCCTATATTTTGGAGGATGTAGAGGAGGCGCGTTTAGCGTCTGAAAGACCCATACACGTGATTGAAGGTCATTTGATGACGGGTATGAATGTGGTGGGGGATCTTTTTGGCAGCGGAAAAATGTTTCTTCCTCAAGTGGTCAAGTCTGCCCGAGTGATGAAAAAGGCCGTAGCTTATTTATTGCCTTATATCGAAGAAGAAAAACAATCCTTGGCAGGTTATGACGCCACAGCCTCTCAAGCAGCGGGCAAAATATTGATGGCGACCGTCAAGGGAGATGTACACGACATTGGAAAAAATATAGTTTCCGTGGTACTCGCCTGCAACAATTACGAAATTATTGACCTAGGGGTCATGGTCCCTCCTGAGAAGATACTGGATACCGCCCAACAAGAAGGGGTGGATGCCATTGGCTTAAGCGGATTGATCACGCCCTCTTTGGATGAAATGGTCCATATCGCTAAAGAAATGAAGCGAAGAAATATGACGATGCCCCTTTTGATCGGGGGAGCTACGACCAGTAAGGCGCATACTGCGGTAAAGATTGCCCCGGAGTACCCCTTTACGGTTGTTCACGTTAATGATGCCTCCCGCGCAGTGACGGTAGTGGGCAACCTGCTTCAGCCAGAAACACAGGAAGCTTACAGAGAACAAATCAAATCGGAGTATATCGATTTCGCGGAGAAATTTAACAACCGAGGCAGCCACAAAGAGTTTGTTACCTTGGCCGAAGCCCGTAGTCAAAAACAGCTGTTGGATTGGTCTGCTTATGCAGTACCCGCACCTAAAAACAAAGGGGTACACGTGTTGGATATAGATTTGCACGATTTGGTGCCCTTGATTGATTGGACCCCATTTTTTAGGTCATGGGACCTACACGGACGATACCCCGATTTATTTTCGGATGAGGTAGTCGGCGCACAAGCCAAAACACTGTTCGAAGATGCCCAAGGGGTACTCGATATATTGCTCCAAGAGAAAAAACTTAGCGTTAAAGGCATTTACGGATTGTTTGAGGCCTACAGCGATGATCAAGACGACATAGTATTGCCGCAAAACGGAGCGACGTTCCGCACTTTGCGTCAACAGGCCAAAAAGAAGGAGGGTGTTGCCTACATGGCCTTGTCCGATTTTATCGCCCCAAAAGAAACCGGTATCACAGATTATGTGGGGTGCTTTTGTGTCAGTGCCGGATTTGGCGCCGATGAGTGGGCTCAAGAATACGAGGCCCAACTCGACGATTACAACTCGATCATGGTTAAGGCGATTGCAGACAGATTTGCCGAAGCAGCGGCAGAATGGTTGCACTTAAAAGTTCGCACGGAGTTCTGGGGATACGCTTCAGATGAATCCTTAGAGATCAACCAAATTATCGGGGAGCAATACCGAGGCATCCGTCCGGCACCAGGCTACCCGGCTTGTCCTGACCATTTGGAAAAGCAAACCATTTGGCAATTGCTCGACGTTGAAGGGGCCATCGGTGTGCGTTTGACCGAAAGTTTGGCTATGTGGCCAGCAGCTTCCGTATCAGGATATTATTTTGCCCACCCGGAAGCCCGTTATTTTGGTTTGGGTAAAATAACCCAAGAACAAGTCGCCGACTTTGCGCGCAGAAAAAACATTCCATTGGCCGAAGCCCAAAGATGGCTGTCACCTAATATTGCTGATTAATCGTTTTGTTATGAAAATTACAGACCACATTAAAAACGCACAGGGAAAAACGCTTTTTTCCTTCGAAATTGTTCCACCCGTCAAGGGAAAAAGCATCGATGAACTATATGCCAACATCGACCCATTGATGGAGTTTAAACCCCCATTTATCGATGTGACTACCTCCAGGGAAGAAGTTGTCTATACTCAGAAATCGGGCTTGTACGAAAAGAAAATTACCCGCATGCGTCCAGGAACTGTGGGAATATGCGCTTCCATCAAACACAGGTACAATGTGGATACCGTGCCACACGTATTGTGCGGTGGGTTTACTCAAGAGGAAACAGAATACATGTTGATCGATCTTCAATATTTGGGCATCGACAATTTGATGGCGCTTCGTGGTGATTCGATGCGCGATGAGGCTTATTTCGTCCCTACCAGCGGCGGACATCCGTATGCGGTGGATTTGGTGCGGCAAATCGACCAGCTCAATCGCGGTCAATTTTTGCACGATCAGCCACAGGCACCGCTCGCGACCCCCTTTTGTATTGGGGTAGCTGGATACCCAGAAAAGCATATGGAAGCTCCTTCTATGGCTTCAGACTTAAAAAGATTAAAGGAAAAGGTAGATGCCGGGGCAGACTATGTAGTTACTCAAATGTTCTTTGACAACAGCAAATATTTTGCCTTTGTGGAGAGCGCCCGGGCTATGGGTATCGATGTGCCCATCATTCCGGGGATCAAACCGCTTGCCGTCCACAGACACTTAAGTATTCTTCCTCAAGTATTTAAAATTGATCTACCCCAGGATTTGGTAGATGCGGTAGAGTCTGCCAAAGACAACGCAGGGATCAAGCAGGTAGGAATTGAGTGGGCTATAGCCCAATCCAAAGAACTGAAAGAAGCAGGAGTACCTGTATTGCATTACTATTCGATGGGGAAAAGCGAAAATATCGCACAAATCGCAAGTGCTTTGTTTTAATTGAGCTATTTTTTTGCTGGAAGTTTGGCAGTGTCGATTTAAATGATAATTTAGCCGCTTAATTACAAATAACACCATGAACAACACTTTCTTTTACAGCTATTTTTACTTCTATGCAGATAGAAGCAAGGGGCTGTTGTAAAGTGATTACTCAATCAAAATACTAAGTCCCGCTGATGCGGGACTTTTTTTTAGCC
>Ga0222714_10001862_pt1 | contig 23261 bp, 15 predicted proteins | sample C33_3DmetaG_FD_165048 | JGI IMG/M metagenome (GOLD analysis project Ga0222714, IMG submission 165048) | Estuarine water microbial communities from San Francisco Bay, California, United States - C33_3D | ecosystem: Environmental > Aquatic > Marine > Unclassified | place: USA: California...
CGTCCGTGCGCCGCGAACCCTCGCACGCGCGCGCCAACCGCGCGACGAGCTCTGCAGCGACAGCCGCGCGTTCAAAACACAACCGAGAACAAAAAAAAAGAAGACGACGCACCGACGACGACGACGACGACGGGGCGACGACGCACACCGCGACGCCGACGACCGCGCGAACCCTCATCCCGTGGGTGCGACGACGACGGTGGCGTATACATACGCGCACGCGCGCCGCACGCATCGACGACGACGACGACGCACATGGCGCGCGACGGCGTCGGCGCTGGACGCCCATCGACGAGCGGCGCCGGGGCACGAGCTGACGCCGACGGCGACGGCCGCGGCGGCGGTGCGCGGACGAACCAAGCGCGACGGACGGCGATGAAACGCACTGGTCGTCACGCGCTGTCGCTCGATCGATTCGTCAACGCGAGGAAATCGACGTACGACAAGCGCGAGCGCATTAAGCGCGACAAGGCGGAGGCGGCGGCGACGAGGGCCAAGTACGCGCGGTTACAAAAGAAACTCGCGGGGACGTTTGAACGACGAGAGGAGTTTGATCCGGAGGTGTATGAACGACGATTAGCGATGATTGATAATCCAGAGCTCGCGAGAGGCGATGGCGAGAGGGGTGATATTGGGCGAGAAGACGAGGTTGAACGCGAAACCGAAACGACGAGCGCCGGGGGAGACGCATTGACGACGACGCGGGACGACGACGACAACGACGAGGAGCGCCCGGAAGAGCAGCGTAATTCTAAAGGAAAAAAGAAAAAGTTTGATCATCTAGCCGCGGCGTGGAAGAATGGTCAAGCTGCGCGCGACGAACGCGAGGCGCAGCGTAAGGCGTTTGTCGAACAGAAAGCCGCGCGCGACGCCGCCCGGCGCGACCAACTCGCCAAGCGTTCGTCCCAAAAACAGCTCATGCGTAAGAAGACCAAGCGCGGTCAGCCCGTGATGAAGCACAGGGTGCAGAATATATTAGATAAACTCCACGCCGAAGCCGCCGCGAGCGGTGGATTGTCATCAAAGTAGTAGCGCCCGGCGTTTCGTCGTCGTGTAACGTGCGACGCATAAAATCAAGTTTGTTATCCACACTTCTGCACTTTGTGACGCCCCACGATGATGGTTGCGACGACGACGACGACGACGACGACCGTGCGCACGGTGTTCAGCGGCAGCACCGCGGTGAACACGCGTGGAAAGCGACGCGCGATGGCATCCGCCGTCGTCACGCGCGCGTCGTCGTCATCCATGCACGACAACGACAACGACATCATCGATCGTCGCTCGGCGTTGATTGGTGGATTATCCACCACGGCGTTGGCGTTCATGACGACGTTTGGGACGACGACGAACGATGTTGCATGGGCGGCAGACGATGCGGAAGCCAAGGCGAAGAAGGTTGTGGCGGTGCCGTACACCCCGTACGTGGTGACGAGTGATTCGAGTGAGGAGGCGCTGGAGACGGCGAAGCAGCTCAACGCCGCGGGCGCGCGCTTGTATGGCGCGTTCTGGTGTGAAAACTGCAACAAGCAAAAAGAGTTGTTGGGTAAACAAGCGATGGAGATGATCAACTACGTCGAGTGCTTCCCTGATGGCGTGTATCAAAACGCGGAAGGTCACGAAGACGTCATCAAGCCGGCTGGGATTTGCACCGGATACACGAGCGCGTGGCCGCTCTGGGTCGTCCCGAAGGGTGAAGACGATGAAATTGGCATCCAGGGCCAAGTTAAGAAGCCGAGAGAGTTGCAACGCTTGATTAAGGAGGCGAAAGGTGAGAAGTTTGACGCTCTCAAGTATTTCACAACGCTCGAAATGGAGTAAAGAATTTTATTTTTTTATTGACGATTGAAGAATCCTATTAATTCGTCTCTGCTACGCGCTAATTACCACTTCTTACTCGAACGTATGGCGTCTATTTCGGCATACGCCGCATCCCAATCTATTTTTTCCGTCGGTAACTGTGGCGCCGCCGCTGGTGCTGCCGCCATCGGTGCCGAGGTGGGTGGATTGTTGTCCTTTGAGTCTGCGCCGTATGACGCGTCCCATTCGACGTTGACCCACTCGGGCGTTTTCGGAGGGCTTTTTATCGAAGCTAAAGCGACTGAAGTCCTGGTGGGCCTGGTGGGCGTGTTGCTAGCGTTTTCTAATTTTGACCGCAGCTCTATTGTTTCTGCCAGCGCTTTCGCTCGCGCCTCTTTTGCTAACGCCACATCCTTTTTCGCATCCGCGAGCTCTCGCAACAACTTGCGGCGCTCGTCGGCGCCAAACGGTGGCGAGGAAGTAGACGCACTTTTCGCAGGCGACGCCGCCGCTACCGCTGCTGTTGTCAACATATCGTTGCGCAACTGTGCAACCTGATCCTCTAACTCTTTCACGCGTAAACGCAGTCGTTCGTTCTCCTTTGTGAGCGTCGCCGTCGTCGCCGTCGCCGTGGTCGTCGCCTCCGCCGATGTGCTCGCCCTTCTCACGTAGCTTTCTTCGATCGCATCGAGCTTGAGCGACAACGCATCGGCTTGCGCAGTGACTCGAAGAAGTTCCTCCTCTGCGTCGTCCGCGCGCGAGGATTCTCGCTCAATCAGTTCGCGTTGTTCTCGCATGATTTCTCTCATCAGCCGTTTCCGTTGCGCCTTGACGACGAGCTCGTCGTCGTCGTCGTCACCGTCGTCGTCGTCATCGACGCGTGCGACACCATCACTAACGCGCACGTGATGCGCTCGATGATGACTCCTCGACCGAGCGTACATCACGAACCGAAGCGCGTCGACGAGTACGAGTATCGTCGTCGCTTCGTTTCGTTTGACTCCGTCGGATGGAAATTTCTACCCATAACTTTTGACACGTATACCTATGACACGTTCAGGGAGTAGGGTTTAGCCGTCATTTCTATTGTACGGGATTTTGTTAACCAAAATCACCGCATAGTATAGTCACAGGGGACATGGTCTAGGGGTATGATTCTCGCTTTGGGTCCATAGCGTACGCACGGAATCTCGATCTAAATTTGCGAGAGGTCCCGGGTTCGAATCCCGGTGTCCCGTAAGTATTGTAGCGCCATTAAGCCTATCACCGATTTCTCGCGATCAAGCTCCCGAACACGACACTGACGAGGACTCGTTTCCGTTCATTAGCCCACTGTATCGAAAGTCGCATGACTTCTTTTTTTGCTTTTCGTCGCGCAGCGGTGTCACAGCTCGATGTCCCGGCTATATTGTATCATTTTGAAGCCTATATCGTTTTTATTTTTAATTTTTTAAGATAAGATCATTTACTTAGTTATTTTGCGTCTTTTAAGACTATCATTGACACTTTTAATTGTTTGTTACTGTTTTTGTCTCTTCAATACACCCTTGTTCCGAGAGGTCGTCCCCGTCCCGTGGCGCGGAACTTTTTCGAGATTATTCCATCTGTCGACACCAAAAACGCGGGGTTGTCGTCGCCCGTCGTCGTCGTCGCCCGTCGCCCGTCGCCCGTCACTCGCTCGCGCGTTCGTTTGCGTTCGATCGCACTCGTGTTCGCGCAACCGCCATCGCGCAACCGCACACGCAGTCGTCGACGACGCGCGACAGTCCTAGGCACCCAGCGCGCCCCGATCCCCGCGGCGTTTTCGACCGCCCGACGACGACGACGACGACGCGCATGGTCACTGACCCAGCGCGCGCTGAACGAGCGGCGGTGGAACACGAGATGCACGTCAAGGGGGTGACAGTCAAGGATGATGGCGTTACGAACGAGGTTGACGTCGTTGACGTCGCGGTGAAGCGCGTCGAACGACTGCCCAAGCCCGACCGCGATGGGTTCGCGGCGAAGATCGCGACACTGACGGAGATTACCGATGCGAAGCAAAAGCGCATCGAAGAGATTAAAGCCGTGGTGAACACGAAGCGTGATCATCGTAAGCAAAGCGCGAATGAGAATCAACCGATGCGCGATCGTTTGGCGGAATTAACGACGTTGGCGAATGCGAAGATTGCCGAGCGCAACGCGCTTAGAAGCGAGCTCGCGACGAATGACGAACGGCGAAACGCTATTCGAGACGCAGCCAATGCGATGCGCACGGTGTCCAAGTTCTTAACTAATGAATCTATTGATGCGGAAATTGCGAGAATCGATCATAAGATTTCTCACGAAACCATGTCGTTGACGGAGGAGAAGAAGTTGGTTGATCAAATCAAGACGCTGAATAAAAATCGCGACTTTGTCAAGGAATACGCCGAAAAGCAAGCGCAGATTAACGACTTTGAGTCGGCCCGAAAGACGTTCTCGGAACGTATTCGCGCGAAAGATGCTGAAATCAACGCGTTGAAGGCGGATCAAGCGAAGATTCGATCGATTTTGGATGCGTCTAAAAGCAAAGATGACGCGGCTAACGCCGACGTGCCCAAGCTCATCGAGGAGAAGAACGTGGCGTATGAAGTCATCAAGGCGACGCGAGAAGAGATGCGCGTTCTTCGCGAAGCGCACAAGAAGGAAGAGGACAAGTATTGGGCGCGTGAGAAGCAGTTCCGCGCCTATCAAAAGGCGGAAAAGCAAAAGCAGTGGGAAGCTGGCCAAGAGGAGCGCAAGGCGCGTGAAGAAGAGCGCAAGCGTTGGGAATTGGAAAACGCCCCCGAACCTTTTGAAGAAGAAGTCGCTGCGTGCGATACGCTGTTGACGTACTTGTCCAAGTTCGATTCGCGCGCTGCTGCGGCGGCTAAGAAGGAGGAAGAAAGTGCCGCAACGACGGAGAGCGTCACCAAGGCGATGGACGGCATGGTGCTTCTCAAGCGCGACGAAGACGACGACGACGACATGTTCGCCGTCAGCTCTAGATATAACAAAAAGTCTAAGAAGCAAAACGGTAAGAAGAACCAAAGCAATGACGACGAGCGCATGCAATTGTCTCTCGACACTTTGGGTTACTTTGCCAAGATTTCAGTTGGTGCCGTGTCGAAGACTTCGGAAGTGCCCAGCGCAGTAGACGCCATCAAGGCGAAGAAGGAAGAATTCTTAGAACGCCGAAAGGTGAAGAAAGAAAGAATTGCCGCTGGTTTGCCAGATGAAGAAGAGGAGGAGGAAAAAGTCAAGAAGGGTTCTGCCGCAAAGGAAAAGAAGGCTGCCGCGGCAAAAGAAAAGAAGAATGGTGCGAGCAAGAAGAACAAGGCGAAAGCCGGCGTGTCGCTCACCATAACGATCGAGGACGAACGAGTGATCGTTGCGTTGATAGTCAAACAATAAACTCTACGTTATAATACTACACTCTTTTAGAAGAATATGCTAACTACTTCGTGAGTGACTCTAATTTTTCTCGAGCAGGAGGTAATACTCTGGATCGGTGCGCTTCAAGAGCCGCTCGGCGTGCGCTCTCCACGCCTCTGCCATGCGAAGACGAATGTTAAACGCGTTCCCCATGCCCCGTAAAAGAACAGAAACGCGGGCAATCATGACCATTTCATCCGGTGCCTTAATCACGGGATCTCGAGCTTCCATTTCATCCAAGAACTCTTGTAAATTCAATCCCTCTGTAACGTCTGGCGTATCTCTGTCATTCCAAAACGTTGCAAGCTTATAACTGACGTCGACAGACGCGTTTTTACTTTTTGCTCCGAAACCTTCCGGTTTACTTGATTGTACAAGTCGGTGGCACTCTTCAGCATCGCCCTTCGCGACAGCCAAGATGAGCTTTGCGTACGCGCGTCGCACATCCAAATCTATCCTTTTCACTTGGCCATAGTCAATCAACCCCAACCTACCATCAGGCATCAAGATGATGTTTCCAGGGTGCGGGTCACCGTTGAATACGCCTGTTTCGAAAATTTCGTAGGCGTGCACGTCCACCAAGAGCTGAAGCAACGTTCCCAAGTTCAATAATTTTGGTGGCGGTTGTCGATTAACTGGTCCTGTGACTACGCGCAAAGGCGATACATTGTACAGTATCTTGATTGGTGCCAAGAGTGCGTGCTGGAGGGATAACAACGCATTCAGTCGACGTGTTTTCGTCGCAGCTTGCTGCAAATCTTGACCCGTCAGGCTGCCGCCCTGAATTGTTTTGCGTTCTAGCGCTTCTAAATCGCTCGCAGACACTCCTTTGAAACGTGCAATGGCTGCAAAAGCGTCGCGAATTCCATCAACTAGTCTCTTACCCGGTACTTCGTCCATAACTAATACTTCTTTCGTGCATAGCTCTTTGTGCGGTGCAGGAATGTATACATGCTTGCCCCACTTGGGCATCACCGTCGCGCGCACATCGTCTAAATTATCCGCTTCAGCGCGGTAGTCAAACTCAGTAAGGAACTGCCTTTCGATTTCTTCTAATGGAGGGACGTGCTGCGGCATTGCAAGCTTGCAAAAGTCGATGCACGTTCGAATGTCAGCTCGAAATCGCCGCTCAATCCCTGGCGCTTGAACCTTGACGACGACTGTCCCTCCGCCGTACTTTTCGCTGAGCTTGGCGCGGTGCGCTTGCCCGATACTCGCCACCCCAATAGGCGTTTCATCCCATTCCTCAAAAACGCCAACGTGGCCATTTGATGCTAATTCTCGTTCGGCAATCTCTCGCGCCTCACCCGGTTTCATCTCCACCGGGGCCTTATCTTGAGTATCTTTACACCAATCCAAGTATTGCGCCGGCACAAAGTCATCCCGCGTCGACAACAACTGCGCATTCTTCAGGTAAAATCCGCGCATTTCGTACACCAAATCTCTCACTGGTACCGCGTACTTGTCATGTAACGCTTCATACGCCGCATTCGCCTCATCATCGTTTAACGTCACCCCCAACCACGAAGGCACGCCGAGTTTCTTCGCATCACGATGCCTGGCTTGCACCGCGCGGTACTGCGCGTACACTGGAAACGCGTTGGACCAGAACACCACGCTGCGTCGCGCGCCTTCTTCGTTAGCGGTATACGCCCCCAACGCCGTCGTCGCCGCCGCGCCAGCACCGATAAACGCGCGACGGAGCGCCATGGCTCGCACGCGTCCCACACTGACGACACGCGGGAGGCGTTTTTTTTGCAACTAGTCATCTTCTTCTTCTTCTTCAACGTCCTCGGCCGACGTCAGAACGCGGTGCCGCGGACGTGCGCGCGCAGCGAACGTTCCACCTGGGCGTGCAAGGGTGTGCAAGGCGATGACGAGCACCATACACCTCTACCGCGCCGTGCTCCGTTCGGCGTTGCGGTTTCCAAGTCGAAACAAGCTCGCCATTGTGGATGAGATTAAACAGGAGTTTCGTGCGCACAAGACGTTGACGGACGACGCCGAGATCGCCCATCGGTTGAACATCGCGCGAGATGGTTTGGATAGGTTGAATGCATTTTCAAACATGGATAAGAAGTCGAGTAATTGGCAGGTATCGCTGAAAGGACCGCACACGGGGGAAGGATGAGGAAAGACAAAAATGAGCGACGCTCGCGTATGTATATTGACTAATGCTAACGCTAATACTATCATTCTGCGTCACCGTCGTCGGCGACAACGTAGAGTTTGGTTCTGCTAAATTTTAGCGTCACTTGCACGCAGTGCGGTGCCTCCAGTGCTTCTTGAGACCATGTTTTCATTTTGCGCACAGGTTTCAACACTCCTGGCGAGCTCTTTGAGCTGATATCAATGGGAACAATGAAAGGTATCGCGTCGCGTACTGCAGGATCTAAACCTCGCGTGACTTGAAAACGCACTTCAGGGTCCATAATGTACGTCACGGGCGCGTTATCGAATGGAATGTGATACGTGATGTCATTCGCTAGCACGCGCCAAACGTCGAGCGCGGGCTCGTTCAAGCACCTCGAGCCGTCTGCGGCTACATTGGGCACAACCTTGAGAGAAATAGACCACTTTCCAAGCTCAAATGAATGTTCTTGTGCATCCATAATCACTCTCATCCCGGGTTGGATCACATCAGATCTAGGCATAAACTCTGTAGCAAACATAGCAAAAGTATTGCCCTCTACAAACGTCGCATTCTCTTTTTTCAGCGTTATCCACCCATCCTTACTCGTACGCTCTCGTCTAATTCGACTCAATAACGTTCTAACCGAACGCTCTTTCATCATACTTGTCCCAAGCCCGTGGCAAGTTTCTCGAATCACTTGTTTCCAGAAAAATATGGGTTGCGTCATGAACGCCGTGTAGTCGACGTAACAGCCCACGTCGCTCATTCTCGTCGCATCCCAAAAAGGCTTGAAAATGGACCCGTCAACCATGGCACACAGTTGCTCGCTGTTTTCTCCAATCATACTTAAATTGCGTAAAAATCCTACGCCAAACATGTCTTCGAGTAAAGGCACGAGCTGGTTTCGTAACTTTCCTCGAGTACTCCATGTCGGCGTGGAATCAAGAAAGTATGGCACGCCATATGTGTGGGCAAAGTCAAGCACGTCATCTTTTATATGCGGAAGCATTGGTCGCCAGATACGTACACCTTCGACTATACCTTGCTCACTCATTCCATTAACCGACAATAAATTTGCCCCACGCATCAAGTTTGTGATGATGTTCTCCTGTACGTCTCCGTGATGGTGCCCAAGGAGCACTGCCGGAAAGTCATACTTGAGGCCTTCCTCCTTGTAGAACCCGTAGCGAATGCGCCGCGACTCGATCTCGTACTGTTCCCGAGGAGTGACACCTCGTCGTATTTGATCAACCGTGCGACGCTCGAATTTCATGCCGTGTCTTGCGCTCCAATCATCAACAAAATCTGCCTCTTCGGTGCTCTCTGGCCTGTTTTTATAGTCGAGATGTAAAGTCACGACTTCGTAGCCTTGATGCTTTAGAATGTACGCGAGGACCATAGAATCAACCCCGCCACTGAGTGAGACGGCTATAGTATTCCCAAACTCTCTCATGTTCTCCTGCATAAACTTTCCAATCGTCTTGTAAAGCGCGTGCGACGGCATTGCTCGCATCACCTCGTCTGTCGGAGTGAACTCTGCACGCTCTAATATATTATCTCCATCTTTATGTTGCTTCCCGGCTAAATCTTGATAGCATCTCAGCGTTGTTTTACGAAATCTATCCAGTAAAGCACGGTTTTCTATCTCAAGTTCTGCCCTAGCGTCAATCAACTCCAGACATCTCAACAACCGCGGACACGACTTTTGCGTGTGCCTGAACGGCATAAGCAGAAATACTTGTTGCGACACCGTGAGCTCGGACATCCACTCTGGCTTATTATCTAAAACATCTTCTACTATCGCAACCGCCACAGCGTCATTGATTTCAACCTTCGCATCGCGGTCAACGTCGTTCCTGTACACGTGACGGCTGAATTGGTCGAGGATGACGACCAGTGCGCTTGTGCTCTGTGGGAACTTTAACCATTCGCTGTGGGACCTCAAGACGTCTTCGCTGCTTGTGCTCTTACCCCGTGTGTTGAGTTTTTCGACAGCATGCAAGAGCTCGCTGAAATTCGTGCGTATCTCCGTATCGACGGTCGCCAACGTGTCGTCTGACGCGAACCACTTCTTTTTATACACGTGGTCCAGGGACTGCTTGCGTGACGGGAACCAATAACTTAAGACATCGTGCGTGCTACGCGCGACATGCGCATCGCCCACGTCATGAATCGCCAGCGCACTGAGTCCGCCGTCGATCGACATGTCGCGAACTCGGGAACGTGCGTGGTAATGAGTGGTCTCGTGCCTGACGCGCTTTTTCCTGTACGTGTTACAACAATTCTAAAACACATGCGATTTGCGCACGTCGGCGATTAATTTTGAAAAGATGTCACGGTGTGACTCCATAATAACGCGATGCGCTTCGACGAGAGTCCAAGCATCGAGTGCGGCGTAGTTGATTTGAGTTGGCAGGAGTGGTCTCCGGGACCAGTCACTCATTCGCATAGCTTTGTCTAAAGGCTTGCCGAGAACAACCGCAGTCAGTGTGGATAGACCAATGGGTTGATAGCGCATGGATTCTTCTTTTGATCCCCACGGCGTGTCTAGAATCAATCTACTTGCCTTTGCCTTCGAGACACCAACTTTCCACAAACTCTGCATATCACAGACGGCGTTAACTTCCGCAAACGCTGAATGACCCTTTGCCAAACGACGTAAATCTTCTTGGACTGCAAAGCCAAGTTTCAAAACAGAATGTGACTTAAATACAGGCGCTAAAGTGCGCTCGAGTATGTGCGGACATGTGGCTTGGATTTTGGGAATGTCGATAATAACGACGCCCGCAAGACTGGCAAGCTGCAGCGTCGCAACATCGCCAGTGTCTACTTTATCTGAGTCCTCGCCAACCGAGGCTCCCCATTCTGTATCAAGACCAACAACGTCTTGATTGAGTATAAATTGCTCAACTGCACTGACGAGTGTTGATTCATCATCGGCAAACGCCACAGCATTTTGGAGATGCTCTGGTAGTTGAAAATACGTCGCTCTACGTTCGGCAACTAAATTCGCCAAAGCCTCGGGATCGCAGCAAAATTCTAGTCCACAGCGAACGGCAAATTCATGTGCAAAGTCTAATTGACCTATTTCAGCGAGAAGCTCAATCACTGTTGTTTGTAGATCGACTTCAGAACCGGCGTGTTTCAGCGCCGCTTCATATTGCCCCTTGAAAATCATTCTACGAATCGTACTTTGGAAATACTTCGTACGCACGTCTGGAAATTCTGTTTCAAGATTGAATGCCACAACAGCACGATGAGCGTAACGAAGTGCACTATGCTCATTCTCGCCTTCAACTATACAAAATTCTATCCAACTTCGACGTCCATCTGCGTCGAGAATTTGAGCAAACTCCTGCGCAAGAGCATACTCGTTGCTACGAGCTAAAATAATAAGCGTTTCTATCGTGCCAAATTCAGACAAATCAAAGTGCAAAATCAGTCCAATTGCCGACGTGAGCTTGCCGTCGTCTAAAAGCCAGTGCGTGTAACGAACAATTGCTTCCCTAGCAAGCTCTACACTGTCAAAGCAAAAGTCTTGGAGCTCAAGACCAAACGTCTCAATCAGTCGCACCACCGCCCGGGCAGGTACCGCATCTGGTTTCATTATACAACGATGCACTAAGTTCCCAGCGTGCGCTCTCGCTCGTTCACATGAAATACGACCTCGCATTACTTCCTTGTTGAAACGGCGCCGCGCGACGCCTTCTCGAACCTCAGGCACACGCCCGAGACATTCCAATAGAAGATAGTGCGTCACGAGGTTACCTTCATTGATTGCTGCATCAACACTCTTTTTCTCTTCCTGTTCTAGCATATTGAACACAATCTCGATGCAAGACGTTACGAACACAGTGGGTTCGGGTACGCGTTGCCTATCGCTCAACCAACTTGCCACAAGCTTTCTTAGCTCTGGAAACTTTGAACCTTCACTCCTCGCTTGTTCGAGAGCTCGCAACGCTTCTGAAGGAAGCAATATGTCAGTTACATCGTTGTCCGTCGATAAGGCTCCGCGTGGTGAACTCATCGCGGTCCTTCGTTTTGCTTGTTTTACGTTGTCGCTGAATTTGAATGCGCCACGAAAACCGCTGCCCCGAGGAAGCAAAAATGCGCGCATTAGTCAAGCCGCGCCACAAATGACACCGATATCATTACGCGTATGCAACTTCGGGCCTAACTTCCGCTAATGATGTTTCGTGTAGTCGCTCAATGAGGGAAAACACTTTTGAGTGCGCGACGTAGGTTGACCACAGCCGCACGGCATAACGGGCGGTGACGTCTTGCGAATAGAAAACCTACAGAGCGATGAAATGTGCGTGATGGTATTTCGAAGTCGTGTCAAAATGGTGTAATAATCTTTGCAATCAAGGGGTGTCTCACTCTCAACGAAAGTTAAAGTGCAAGCAGCTACGTATGTCTAGGATGTGTTGTGAAAGATAAGTGAAAAGCATTTACTTTTGCGTCTCGGAAGGACGCTCAACACCTTCCCAAGAAGCATTCCATTGCTTATCGTAGAAAGTAGCCTCGTCCGCAAGCTCCTTGAAGGTATCGATGTCCTTAAGGGAGCGGAAGAGGGTGACGAAGAGGATCGTCGCGAGGATCGCAGTCTTGCCCAAGAAAGAGTTGTGCAAGTCGACGAGACCGGCACCGCCAGCGGCGTCAATGAGGTACGCGAACGCGTAGCCAACCATAGCCGCACGGCCGTTCGCCTTCTCCGCTTCGGGAAGGTGGAAACGGCGCACCCAGACCGTCCACGGGACAATGGACGTGTCGAAGAGACCATCTTCGTCGTACACGGCCGGCATGTCTTCCAACATCTTACGGTGGACGATTTCCGCATCAATCACGGCATCCCAGTCGGTCTCGCCAGCCGCGTTCTTGAACTGTTCGAGGTCCCAGTTACCGTTAACCCAGCGGGGATCCTTCCATTGCGTCTTTTCGCCGCTGAAGATGGCGCCAGTCATGGCGGCGGCGCCGGCAGCCTTGCCGAAAGCCTTTTCGCCTTCGAGGGTACCACCAGTTTGGAGCGGGGCCGTGCGGCGTTCCGTCGTAGCGGTAGCAACGATAGATCTGTTATCGAGAAAAGATTCACGGTCAGTACGAAAGTCCCACGATTGTCGAAATCTGTCGCTCACGTCGACGTCGTCTATCCACTCAGGGTCTCCACGCTTTGAAGAGCATTGTTCCCAAACTCACGGCGCGCGGCGACGTGTGAATCGCCCCGCGCATGCGTGCATGCAATCATAAATATTCTTTATAATCCATCCCGCGCCCAACCCGTGGCATTTTTCTTCATCTCGATCGAGCACGACGTTCGGGCCCAACCCCGATCGTGCTCGAGATACTTTCGCGCGAGCCTTATCGAGAGTCAAACCGTTTCCACGCACCGTTGCTTGTTCACGCGCGTCGTCACGGACGTCTTAGCGCTGTGTGATGAAAACATTTTACCGTCAATATCTCATTCGATCTCGCGCGCGTTTCGCGTCGTCGCGCGCGATAGCCGGGTAATTGATGCCCACCCCATCCACGGCCGGTGAGCGGATAAACCGCGACTTGGACCAGGCGCGCGCGCGTCCTCGCGCTCGATCGGCGTCGTCCGCGACGTCGCACGCGTACCTCAACACGTTGGTAGTGGTCATGGACAACATGATTGTGTAGTTTATGACTCGTTCTAAGAGCGAACTGTGACGCGTTGACCGCGAACGCGCGCGCGTGCGACACCGCCGTAGCGGTCCGCATCATCATCCACCCGTGCACCCGCGCGTCGCTCCCATAGTTTGCCTACATGGTTCCCAAAAGCGTCGGTGAAGATCTTCATCATTCGTGTGTGTTTCTTCACATATAGGTTCAAACACCCATACCGTATGTGAAGATCTGCAGATCTTCCCATGAAATCTCGCGCACGAGTAAAGAAATCACACCGCAGAGGCGCCACATGTCCGATCATCGCCTCGCGACTGCTCGCTCGGAGAAGGCGCGAGCCAGCTCGAGCGTTGACTTCCGACGCCACCCCGTGACGGAGCGATCGCGTGCGTGCGCGAGATTCCAAAGACGCATACGAAACGCGACATGGAGGGATTCTACGTGGGCACGTTCGCCGCGCTCGCGGTCGCGTGCGTCTTGCTCGAGGTGCGTAAGCAGCAAAGACAAGGCGCGAGCGATGCGCAGCATAAACTCACGCCAGCGTTCATGGCGTTTAGGAATAACTATTTGGTGGTGTATTCATTGATGATGGCTGGCGATTGGTTGCAAGGCCCGTACGTGTACGCGCTGTATAAGCACTACGGGTACTCCACCGGGGACATTGGCAAGTTGTTCATCGCCGGTTTTGGGTCGAGTATGATTTTTGGAACCATCGTCGGCTCGTTAGCGGACAGGTATGGACGCAAGATTGCGGGGTTGACATACGTGGCGACTTACATCGCATCGTGTATCACAAAGCACTGGAGCGATTACGGAGTATTGATGCTTGGTCGATTTTTTGGCGGAATTGCGACGTCGCTTTTGTTCACGGCGTTTGAGTCATGGCTCGTTTCTGAGCATTTTAGCCGCAATTACGACCCGGAATGGTTGAATGGCACGTTTTCCAAGGCTATTTTTATTGGCAATGGCGTCGTTTCTATTGTTGCTGGGCTGTTGGCGAACTATTTGGTAACGGATATGGACTTTGGTCCAGTGGCGCCATTTGACGCCGCGGCAACGTTTTTAGCGGTCGGGGGCATCATCATCGCGACGACCTGGACGGAGAATAAGGGTGCCGTCTCAGAAAACGCATCACTTCAAGCGAGCTTCGGAGCAGCGAAGAATGCCATATTCAATGATAAAAAGGTTTTGTATCTTGGCGCGATGCAGTCGTTGTTTGAAGCGGCGATGTACTCCTTTGTATTCCTCTGGACGCCAGCACTGAGTCCAAATGACGAAGATATTCCACACGGAATGATTTTTGCGACGATGATGGTGGCATGTATGATTGGCTCGTCTATGACGGCGAGACTTCTGGGGAACAAGGACTTGCGACCAGAAAAATACATGCAGTACGTCTTTGTCACAGCTGCGGGCTCGCTTTCTTTACCGATAGTGTTGAAGGTGTTCCCGTTTCCTCCAAACTATGCAAAAGGAATGCCTATTACATTCGAAGGCAAGCTGACTCTCTTCGGATTCCTTGTCTTCGAGGCTATGGTTGGCATTTTCTGGCCGAGTATGATGAAGATGCGTGCAACGTACGTTCCTGAGGAAGTGAGAAGTACGGTAATGAACTGTTTCAGAATTCCTTTGAACTTATTCGTGTGCATTATTTTGTATAATGTTGCGTTGTTTCCACTGAGTTTCATGTTCGCCATGTGTGTACTCTTTTTAATCACTGCAGCATACTTGCAGCGAAAACTTGAAATTCTTACCAGCGCGCGCGGCACCACTGTTCCTCAACACAACATTTAAAGTACTCGATAGCGATTAGTTTTCGATTATTGTGTAAATAATAACTGGATAGAATTTTCGCAGCTCCCATACGTTTCTTGCACTTCAAACACGTTCGTTCTTGTTGTGCTTTGACACGCAACACGACGCGCCACCGCCACTAGCTTAAAAAAACAAACTAGAACACCCACCCACGAAAACTGCACTTAGAAGCGCACAAACATTCGAGTGATTTGCGGTTTAGGCGCGCAAGATAGTGATTATGGTGGTACGTATAAATACATCGTCTTGTGCGAAATGCATGCGTCATTAAACGCGCGTCATCGCACGCATTAGACGTCAACAGTGACTCGGAAGACCCGTGACTGACCGTACGTTTGCGCAACTTCTTTCCGACGTAGAACAAACTGAACAAGACTCAGCGGGTGACTGTGCAGCGGTTCATGGAAATAGCTGCAGGATCGAACGAAGACGACGCCGTAGAGGCTTTAAAGGATTCGAATTGGCGACTTGAAAGCGCGTTTGAGTTGTACTTTCACCGTTCGCGTTCAAAGAGTAGCAAAGCATCGAGTAATGTAGCAAATATTGACGCCATGTTCAACAAGTACAAAGTCAATGATCATGGACAAAATGAACGTATCGAAGCCGAAGGTATCATTCGTTTGTGTCAAGACCTATCACTCGATCCCATGGATCCGGTGACACTCGTTTTGTCCATGAAGATGAACGCAGACACAATGGGTCAATACACTAAAGAGGAATTTCACAGGGGTATGCGGGTGATGGGAAGCGATGATATTGATAAATTGAAAGCGAAGATTCCAGCGTTAAGATCGGAGTACCAGTCACCCAGTGGATTTAAAAACGTGTACGAATTTTCCTTTCACTTTGCAAAGGAACCAAACGCCAAAGCTCTTGCGCTTGACACTGCAATTGCCATGTGGAAGGTTTTAATGGGCGACAAATGGTGTTTTACTGATGAATGGTGTGATTTTCTTCAGAAGACTCACGGTAAAGCAATCTCTAACGACACTTGGTCGCAGGTTCTTGAGTTTCAAACTCAGGTTGGCGCTAACTTGGAGTCATACAATCCAAACGATGCGTGGCCTTATTTGATTGATGAATTTGTTGAAATGAAGCTCGAGAAATGATGAGTCGATCTGAAAAAGAATCGTAGAACGTAGATTAACACTAGCTAGATATTGTACACAGATGAAACGAAACAAATCAAACTCACAAATCAGCGACGTTACGACGGCGTATTCCATCGTCTAGAATACTTCCCGTGCTGACACTCGTCACTGTCGGTGTTTTGGAGGTGATGTCAGCATCCATCGCATCAGCTATGGCGGCATCGTACTTGCTCGGCACATGCTCGACTGAGTCGTCAATCTTCGTGCCCATGACAAGTAAACTTATCACAGTGAAGGAGAAAGCGATTAAAGTCAAGCTCGACCAGAACATCATCACAAGCACGGCAAAGGAGATTACGGGATAGAAGTAGAGCGCCTTGGCTAACATCCCCATAGTCAGATTGATTCTCGCACGAGCTTCGTAGATTTGTGGCAGCTTTGAACTTCCAGCATGCGGCTTCATAGTCACCTCAATGTTTGTAAACGGCGTCTCTCTATCCTCTCTATATTTCTTCACCGCCGTGACATGTACATTTTGCTGTTCATCGATAAATCCAAATGCATATAATGGCCACCAGACGATGGTTTTCAACCATCTCACTTCTCTGGATGTGTATTTCAGCACTCCAGGTCTAGAACTTTCGTGCAACTTCTTTCCATTAGACGTCAACAACTTTGTATGTACTTGAAACATTCCAACGTGTGCATTGTATTCACTCTCGGGTAATGTGAACTCGATTTCCACTTCGAATTCCTGATTCGGATTCACGATTCGCGTATTTAAATCTTCAACCGATGGCGCTCTGACGTTCGCGAACTTGTCTGGTGTGAAGCTAGCAGTCGCCAGCGGATGTTGCGCAGTGTAATCAAACACCAGATCTTGTGCCAACGAAGCGGGTCCTCTGGGAACAAAGATATATCGCATGATTAACACAACGAATACAGACACCATGAAACAACCCGTGACGACCATCGCTGCATTCAGAGTGAACATCGCCGCCCGTTTACTCACACCTCTCACGCGTGCACTAAATTGTGCAAAATCGTCTTCGAGAAGTGACTTTGAAGGCGCTTCTCGCTCGCTGTTTGCCATGGCTACGCGTACCACTTGATCCGGTTTATTTTGCTTTACTTGACTTCAAATTCGGCGTCGTAATTTTATGATCCCCGCCCACGCACGAGTGTGCGCGTGAGTGTGTTGTACTCGGCGGATTCATAGTCCAACCCATGCACTTTCCACGTTGTGCCCCTCAGACGCTAGCACGAAGGCATTCCGTGGGTACCACGCTCGGCACGCGTAGAGTGCAGAGTTCGTGGAGATTTGACATCGGTGGTATTCACGGCAGAGTGTGCGTGCGCCATGCAATCGTTCGGGTTCACGAAGAAAGCCCCAAAGGCTGTCAAGGTGGCGGTGCAACACGACGAAGCCAAGGAGGAAAATGTAGAATATTTAACAGGCGTGAACGACCAGGGACTGGAAGTGGCGAATGAAAAGAAAGTGGAAGAAAGTGTTAAAGTCATACCGAGCATATCAAACACTTTCGAGGTTGGAACTGGAAGGAAACGAAAGGTGAGTGATACGCGCAAAACGCAAGCGGCGACTGAGACACACCTCAGCAGCACACATACTGACGACGACAATGCCCACGCGCGCGCACAGGCACCGAGTTTCTTACCAACTAAAGAAGAAATCGAACAAGATGAGAGACGTTTTCACGTGGCCGAAACGATCGCAGCCGGCACGGGGGAAGTTGCACAACAGGGCGTGTCATACGGATTGACAAAGATGGGACCGCAAGGAGCTGACGCGCCGAAACGCACGACGCAGGAGGATCGATCCCGTGAGAGCTTTATAGGTAAGAGCTTGCAAGAAAAAGAGCTTCAGGCTTTCAAGGAGGACATCGAAGATCTACCCAATCAAGCATCAATGGACGAATACGAGTCCATGCCAATCGAAGACTTTGGCAAAGCCATGTTACGTGGCATGGGCTGGGAAGAGGGTAAAGCCGTCGGGCGAATGCACAGAGGTATGGTAGAGGCAGTAGAATTTATTCCCAGGGCAGGTCGTCTCGGTCTTGGTGCGCAGCCAGCGGTGAAAGAGGAGCACCAGAAAAAGTACATCAAGCCGGGAGAGTCGCGGGAGAAAAAGCCTGACCTCGTTCGAGATCCTCAAGTGGCCGCGGGAGCGGGCTTGAAAAATGTAAAGACATTAGATGAAAAACTCGTTGAACGAGAAGAGCTGGGGCCGCGCGAAGGAAAGCGGATGTATATTGCTGATGGTAGACATAGCGGTTTGTCAGGACGCGTTCTCAAAATTACAGGCGACAAAGTCATGATAGAGCTTACAAATAGTGGGAAAGTAGTAACAGTTAGAACAAGTGAAGTCGCAGAAATGGGCGTGGCTACCAAAGCGAAGGTTGGCGAAAAGCGTGATCGATCAGATAAGGGTAAGGGCTCGACAACACCGGCAACGAAGCCGTGGTTACTATCCAACATCCGCGTACGCATTGTGAGCAAGAGCTTCAAAGGTGGTCAGTACTACCTCATGAAAGGCGTCATAGTGGATGTTTTGACACCGACGGACTGTCTATTACAAATAGAAGGCTCCGTGATGGCAAATACTATTGAAATACCTCAGCGGTCGCTAGAAACGGTACTACCAAAGACGGGCGGGCGAGTCTGTGTTGTTGCGGGCGAATTACGTGGTCGGCGAGGAAAGCTTTTAGAAAAGATCAAATCGAATGGAACAGCGTCCATACAGCTCAATGATGATTTTTCTGCTCATATTCTACCATTTGATGCCATAGCCGAGTACGCAGGGGCGTTAGATGAGGACGATTAAGTTGGACGGACGTGTGCACAGCCCCTGCGCCCTACGCCCTAGGCGCGCGCGCGTTTTAAATAATCATTTCCTAGAACGATGACTTCACTTTCGCACCAGTCGACTTTGTCCGAGTAACTTTTCAAATGAATAAAATGCCATTCGAACCTTCTTACTTTTGCTCGTGTGGCGTCTAAAACTCTAGTATGATGCGGACTAAAGCCGTGTTAAAGAACATCTTGCTGGTCACGTTAACGGTGTTCGCGACTTTTTGCCAAAGTGGCGCCGGTGCAAGCGATCTGTATAGTGTGTTAGGCCTCGAGCGTGGCTCTCTTGAGCGAGATATTAAGAAGGCGTATCGTTCATTATCGCTACTGTATCATCCAGATAAGCAGCGAAGCGCAGATGAGGCGGGAAAGCAGAAGGCTAATAGTCGATTCGTTGAAATCCAGAAGGCGTATTCAACGCTTTCGGACCCAGAAAAGAAGCGCGTGTACGATTTACAACTACAGTTAGGAGAATCAGGAGCGGAAACCAAAGATGGGCGTCAAATCAGTCGAGGTCGAGGAACTTGGGACTCGGGATCGAGCACATTTGCGGCTGGGCAGCGAGGCGGTTTCCAACAAGCTGAATTGACTTCTTCTGAAACAGTCGTCTTAAACGATAAGAATTTCGAAAGATTCGTGTTCAAGAGCAGTAAAACATGGGTGATACAAATATATGACGATACGAGCGACTCTTGTCAGCGAGCTGCACCCGCATGGGAACAGGTAGCCCACTCACTAGATGGAATTGCAAAGTTTGGGCGCATCAATTCCTTTGAGAATCCGCATCTAGTCCGAAAATTGGGAAGTAGTGCTCTATTTTCAAAGGCTATTCGCCGCTCCGAGCTTCCCGTAATTTTCGGTTTTCGATCAGGGTGCAGGCATTTTTCGTGCGCAAGGAGATATCGAGGCACAGTGAAGGAGAACTCGCTTACGTTTTTTGTCTCTGAATCCATGTTACGTCTACCAAAACTTGTCACGGTGGATGCTCATCATATCAATACAGTCTTCGATGCCGACGACGAAAAAGTGCGATTTTACTATATTTCCAAAAATGATCGGTCGTTAATGGTACGTCACTTGACTCAGCAGTACAAAGCGGATATTGATGTGAGACAGATTCGTTACAAAGTTGGCCAAGGCGAATTTTGGAATTCAACACATGGTGTTAATACAATTCCATCAGTCCTCATACTGAGAGAAAACGTCAAGCCAATCGTCGAGCCAGTCAAATCGCGCGATCAGTTGCGAGCGGTTTTTGCCAAGTACAGATTCCAGCCCATTCCAAAATTGACGTCTTCAAATTCTCGTGCGGCTGGTTGTCAACCAGGTGGCCTGACGCGGGCGTGCGTGATTCTCATTCAAAGAGCAAACAGTAAAACTTTGAAGGATATGAAGCGCATTTTAGACAGCCTTAAGCGTGATATCACCTCGGCAACTGGTTTTGCAGGAGACGAACTGGCTTTTGGCTGGACAAGTGACTCAATATTAGACGGATCAAAGTTGGAAAACGCTTCGCGAAAGGCAAAGATCGTAGTCTTTTTGTTCACTGATGCTAGCGAAGAATTTGTTTATTTCGACATTTATCAAGGCGATGATGAACCTCATGATGTTTTGAGTTGGATGACGAATACTTTAGCAAAGAAGCACAGTGATATGCGGGGCTTGAGTAAAGTATCATTTGAGGCGGTGACATTTCCTGAAGTTTACTCACCGGTATGGAAGCCGTTGATTTCCGCCCTTCTGATTGATACTTTTGATTTTTTGGACGCATTGTGGGTGTTTTCACTTGAAAGTGGTATCATTCCACTCGCGGGAACTATTTGTACGGTAATCATCGGAAATTGGCTTCGGAAAATGATCAACGTAAACACGTTGTTGCGTAGTACGTTGCATAAAATGCCAGCAGTCGCCCAACCTTCATCTAAGGCTTTGCTCGTCGACGTTCATGGCACTTCTTTGCAACGCAGATCTGTTTACATAGTTATGGCATTCACAGTGGAAGCTCATGCGTCATTTAGAAAGCTGGCGAAGCATTTCATAACAGAAAAGTTGCTTTGTTTCGTTGAAGTTGACCCATTAACGGAGCCGCAATTTTACGATACTTTGGACGATAAATCGAGCGTGGTCGTCTGGCATCCATCCAAGGATAAGTATCAAATAGTCGGTGATTTGAATAGTGATGATATTCGCATCATCGAAAGGCTAGATTCAATTCTTAATGGTTTAGGTGAATGGACGCGTGTAGATATGCCATTTCATACTCATACTAGTTAGTTTGTACATTATTCCAAGCTGTTGCGCGTACTAATGCATATTTCTGCCGAATTTTAATTTTCCGCTAATGCTTTCTGAATCGCCTCTTCGAGCTTCATTTTGTTCGCACCGGTGAACTGTGAAACCAGAACATCTCCCTTGAAAATGCGAAAGTCTGGCGTAGACCTCACCTCTAAGACGTCCTTGCACAGGTGAGCAGCGGCTGGTGTACTATCACCTAATACTTTTAGGAAAGAAATGTCGGGATAACTTCTAGCTATAGCTTCATAAGAACTTTCAAATTTCTTGCATGGTCGACAATATGAAAAACCACTTTTGACGACGACGATTTTGTCAGATCGAACTGACTCCAATCGTTTGTCCCCTTCATCCACAGAAATGCGAGTAATGAGATCCGCCTTCTTTGCTTTCGCACCGCTGAGAATTTCTTCGAATTCCAACGTCGAAGTAATTTGAGTCACAACGCTATGAGATAGTTCAGAATCCCACCACTTTCCAAGCTGTTCTCGTGAAATCTTGTCTGTGGCAGAACCTGCAACTTCCTTAACAACGCCGTGCACCTCAGCGATAGATAAGTTTGCTCCGAAGAAACACGAGCCGCGTACCAAGTCATTCTCGCATATTAGCTTGTCTTTATCAACGTCTAACTTTTTGAAAACCCAATCAAGTTCGGCGTCGGTAAGGGCACGAATTGTCGTACTTTCTGTAACGGTCTGACAGATTGCGTTGCGTAAGATATTCGTCGCGCCTTTACTTTGAAGCTCGATATGCGCGCCGACCGCGGCGCCTTTTACGAGTGCACGATCAGGAAATTCACCAATGTAAAGAATATCAGGATTCAAGCCTGCCTGTTGAATCCCAGGACGGAAAAGTGTAAGCAAAGTGTCTTCAGGTAAAGTCGATGCTCCTCCCGTGGGTAACAAAATCAAACGTTCAGGCGCCAACGTTTCACATATCTTTTTCAGATACTTATCAACCAAAGAAGCCCAGGCTAGTATGGCGTTAGCTTTGTCACACGCTGCGTTCGAAGGATGCAAATCTTCGAGCCACCAACCGCTCCCGCTTAATCCGTACTTCTCCACGGACTCGAGCAGTAAACCATCCGCCGGCAGTTGTGGAACGACGCCGCTCCAGTTCCATTCTTTTTGCAACTTTTTCAGCTCGCGTTCGTATGTCCAGGTCAAGTGCTTGAAATCAGCATTACGAACTTTTTGCCCCCTGTCGTATAGCACGGCACCGAACCCTTTGCCGAGCGTGCACACCAAAACTAAACCAGAATTTTCTCGTCCGGGGCCGAAGTACATCTCCGCGTACGCCGCCGCCTCGGTGTGGATCATTGTCGCCACCTTTCCTCGCCATTCAGGTATCATGTTGTCTAATAACTCTTCACCCTTTTGTGTGCCACCGAGCGCGCGTACGACCAAACGAGTGTAGCTCATACCTACTGGTCCTTTCCATGAAAAGTGTCTCTGCACCTTGGTCAGAGCCGCAGCCAGGGCCTGCTCGGTGACGTCCTCCAAGGGTACCACAACACCAGGTCGCTGGAATTCAGCGTTTGCAGTATCCACCAAAGCAGCCTTGATCGAATGCGAGCGAATTTCCAATCCTAATATCACTTCGCCTTCTGGATAATCTCTATCAGACAGCCTCCAACCTTGGCTCGCCGAAGGACTCAACGGCGTCGTCGATGGCCCTTGCGCCCGCGCGCGCACGTCTCGATTGACTTCAACCGTGTTCGAGGAGGCGTGACGCCCGTCTACGCGCGTCGCGTCGTGTACACTCATGTAGGCTTGTTTTTTCACGTGCGCACACGTCTTCACTTGCACTCTCGCGTGAGCCATCACGCGCGTCACGCCTCGCCAAACCTCCACGTGCGTTGTCGCTGGCGCCGATGTCGCGCGAGGTCGTCGCGCGGTGGTGACCACCGCCGAAGCGGTGTGCGCGAACGGCATGGGATGGCGATGACGCGCTTGGTGTTTCACTCGCGCACGCGGGTCGGTGTTCGCGTACGGGTGCGTGTGTGTGTGTCTACCTATCTATTCTATCCGCACCCGCACCCACGTCGTCGTCGTCGTCGTCTCACGCGTCGTGTCGTCCTCCGACCGTCCTCCAGCTGTTTTGGGGCTGTCGAGGGACAAACGACCCTCGACATCGCACTCGGAAATCGATTGGTTCCAATCGAAAATCAATCGATCGATGAA
>Ga0222714_10001865_pt1 | contig 23218 bp, 24 predicted proteins | sample C33_3DmetaG_FD_165048 | JGI IMG/M metagenome (GOLD analysis project Ga0222714, IMG submission 165048) | Estuarine water microbial communities from San Francisco Bay, California, United States - C33_3D | ecosystem: Environmental > Aquatic > Marine > Unclassified | place: USA: California...
AGCAGGTGCCAGTCATGTCATTGTGACTTCTTACGTGTTTGATTCAGGAAAAATAGATTTTGATAGGATGCGTCAGTTGCTGGACGTGACAGGTAAGGATAAATTGGTTCTGGATTTAAGCTGCCGCCAGCGCGATGGAAGCTATTATGTCGTGACAGACCGTTGGCAGAACTTCACTGAAGAAAAAGTTGATAAGGAATTGTTGGAAACCTTGTCTGACTATTGCTCCGAATTTCTGGTACACGGTGTTGATGTGGAAGGGAAACAACAAGGGATAGAAGAGGATTTGATTCGTTTATTGGGGAGATATTCTCCATTGCCAGTAACATATGCGGGCGGCGTGAAAAGACTTAGTGATCTGGACCTCGTCAAGTCGCTTGGACAGGATAGAGTCGATCTTACCATTGGCAGTGCGCTGGATATTTTTGGGGGACAGGTGCCTTATGCTGATGTGCTCATGTGGTTAAAAAATAATTAAAAAAGTGCATTCAGAGTCAAGTCATTCAGTGAGATGTCAGCTAGTAAGAGTTGCTAAAATTGATGTCTGGCCAAATTTTACTGATCGAGTCTTGATCAAAGTAGATTAGCGCCAGCTTACTATCAAATTTTATGGATAATTATGCATTCAGCCGATATTAAGAGTCATAATGCTCTAATTCATTGATCTTAATACTGTTAGGTGGCACATGGACTTTAGGCCATAATATCCACTTATTGGGACACAATCAGGAAATACCGGGTTTAATTAATGTTGGAATTGGTATTGGCCTCGGCATCACCTCGAAGGCTGAATTTACTTGAAGCCTTAGGTCTAAAATGTGCTGTTTTACCACAGGATATTGATGAAAGCCCTTTGCCTGCGGAAAAACCAGAAAATCTGGTAAAGCGCTTGGCGCTTGCTAAAGCGAAATCAGCAATTTCGACATTATCTGAAACTGATCACAGACTGGTTTTAGGTTCAGATACTATAGTTGTCTGTGATGGCCAAATATTGGGTAAACCACAGAACAAGTCGGATGGGCTTGCCATGCTAAAATTACTATCAGGCCGGACCCATAAGGTCTTAACTGCGGTTGCCTTAATGAATCATGTCAAGCAAGCAGAAACGATGTCGCTTACTGAAGTGAGTTTTACGACATTAAGCGATGATGAAATTGATACATACTGGGAAAGTGGAGAGCCCTTGGGCAAGGCTGGCGCATATGCTGTGCAGGGCCTGGGCGCAATGCTTGTGAATAAAATTCATGGCAGCTATAGCGGAGTAGTTGGATTGCCGATCTTTGAAACCGTCGACTTACTTAAAAATTTTGGTGTCGATATAAAGACAATTTTACTAAATCAGCGATGACGAATTCGGACCATAAACTGGATCAAAATAAGCTGGCTACCAGTCTTGAAACGGAGGCAGAACACTCCATCAAATCACCAGTAAAAACTGGCAAAAGCCTGTTGGCCTATATTCGTTCACACTGCAAAATATTGCTGTTGGCAATGCTCATAGTGACCGCGGCATATCTTTCAGCAGGTCGTGTATTGTTATCACTTGCAAGCACCCAAAAAGAATGGCTTGCAGCCAATTTGTCCGAAGCGCTCGGGTTAGAACTCAGCGTGGGTGACGTGCAGGGTTCCTGGACAGGTTTTAATCCCTTATTAAGATTATATGATTTGGAAATTAATCAGGATGGTGCGCCAGAGGTTATACATAGTTTACAAGAGCTCGATGTCATTCTGGATATTCCACGAAGTCTTTATCAGCGCCAATTTATTATTGATCGAATTTTGATTAATGAGATGTCTTTATTATTGGTAGAGAATGAAACTGGCAATTGGCAGTTGTCAGGATTTGAAGCAGATGAAAACAGTGATATTGAACCCTTGCTGGATGTTCTATTTAATATTTCCCGTCTGCAAATATCAGAAACACAGCTTCTGCTGGAAGCGGTAAACGGTACAAGAACAGAGCTGAACAATATTTATTTAGATATTCAAAACCGCAGTTTAGATCACCAGGCCCAGTTGCAATTTCGTTTAAATAACCAGGACAGTCTGGTGCAGATGTCAGTCAGGCTTGAGGGTGAACCACTTGGGCGGTATTCAGCAAATGCTTATATGGATTTTGATAATCTTGAATTAACACCTTTGTTAGGGTCAGATGATTCTGGCCAATTGGAGTTTTCGGAATTTAATAGTTCAGGTCAGCTCTGGGCAGAATTTAATAATCAGAGCCTGAAACAAGTCCAGGGTTCCCTGAGTGAACTGAATCTTTTCGCGACTTTTCCTGATTCAGCTCAGCAAATACAGATCACCAGCGGGAGTGTCGACATCACGGCCATCCAACCCATAAATAATCTTTGGTCATTGTGGGCGCAAAATCTGGAGTTTGATTTTTTTAACAGTCCCTGGGAATCAGGGGATTTTTTCATTGATGTGAAGCGGCAAGACCAGAATACGGAGCTCGATATTTATGGTGAATCAGTAGAGCTTTCAATTTTTACTGATATGCTCGAGGCCACCAATGTTTCAGATAGTTTAAGAGAAATATTGGCTGATCTAAATCCGCAAGGAAGTCTACGAAATCTTCATGTGAAGACAGATGCTTCAGGCACTTATCCGGGCTTATTTGATCTTTATGCCAATCTTGATGATGTGACCGTAGGCGCCTGGGGTCAGGCCCCATCAGCTGCGGGTATTTTTGGGTATGTAGAAGCCAATCAAAATACAGGTTTTGTAGAGCTGAATTCTGATGATTTTACTATCCACCTGCCTGAAATATTCAACAATGAATGGCACTATGATTCAATAAATAGCCGTGTGCATTGGTCAGTAGATGATGCCCTTAAAGTTTATAGCGAAGTCATTGATATTAATAATGATCAATTACATGGTCGTGTACAGTTTGAGCTGAATAATAAGCAAAATGATCAAGGCATATGGGATACAGATCTAACTCTATTGATAGGCATTCTGGATTTTGATGCCAGTTACAAGTCACTCTATTTACCTACCTTAAGTGCAATAGAAGTAACAATGGACTGGCTTGATACGGCTATTCTTGAAGGTAAGGTCAATAACGGTGGTTTTATATTTCGGGGTAAGACAACAAATTTGCAAAGCCCCCTTGAGCGCAATATACAGACCTATTATCAGGTTGAAAATGGCAGTATTCAATTTCTCGATGACTGGCCAATTCTGGAAAATATAACGGCAAGGGTCAAAGGAGATAATCTTGATGTTAACGTCACTTCAGAGAGTGCTGAAATAGCGAATATTGCTCTAGGTTCTACCCGTGCAGAGGTAAGGCCGATAAGTGGCGCTACTGGCTACTGGTTGACGGTAGATACCCAAGCGGTGACCGCTGGGAATGCTGGTCTGGACTTCCTCAGACAGTCTCCAATTCGAGCAACAGTCGGTTCCTACCTTGATAGCTGGCAACTGGAAGGCGAGGTGGATCTTGATGTGCAATTAGGTATTCCACTTAATAACACTGAGCTTGAAAATGATATACAAGTGACAGCCTTAACCCTGGGCAATACTCTTTATATCCCCGAATATGATCTTAACTTCAATGGATTAAGAGGGCCTATTAACTTTTCGAGTGAACAAGGTCTTCAAGCCAATGGCTTGAGCGCGAGCCTGTTTGATTTTCCGATCGCCAGTCAAATACATACTAATGATGAAGCTATTGTCGTGACGAGTAATGGACGGGTCACTAAATCATCTTTACAACAGTGGTCATTGCAATCTGACTTTATCAAAACGCTTCTGGACTATAGTGAGGGTTCGATCAGCTACACAGCAAACCTTAAAGTTTTCAATGAGGAACAGGCAGGCGGTATTCGTAGTCAACTTGCCATTGAATCAGATTTGCTGGGTCTTGATTTTGAATTGCCCCAGCCTTTTGATAAAGGCGCAGATGAGCCAGCTGCCTTGCATCTGGATTTGAGTTTTGCTGAGGGCCTGGAAAATGTTTCCTTGAATTTTCGTGATCAGCTAAGAGGAGAACTAAGCTTTGTTGATAATGAGTTTTATGGGGGAGAGCTCAATTTTGGAGGACGTAATCAGGAATTCACAATACGTCAATTCAATACTGAACCGGGGCTTTTGATAAGCGGTGAAATCAGCGATTTTAATTATCAGGACTGGCAGGAAGTCTCATTAAGTTTCAGTTCTGACGAAGGACCAGCAAGCTCAAAATTGGTTCGCCTGGTTGATGTTCGAATTGGCAATCTAAATGCCTTTGGTGTTGATTTGCCTGCTGTTAATACTATTTTGAATCGTCAGGGACCTGCCTGGGATCTCTATCTGGAAAATGAGCTTTTGCAGGGAAACTTCCTGTTTCCCGATGCAGAAGATGATCCCTATGAGATTCAGCTGTCATATTTGAGGTTGCCAAAAGACGAAGAAGAGTCAGAAGAAGATCTTGATCCTTTTGCTGGTATTAATCCGACTGAGTTACCGGCGATGAATTTTCGTACCGAAGAACTGAGTTTGGGTGAAGGTAATTTGGGGGGCTGGCAATTCGTACTCAGACCGAATAGCCGAGGCGCTACAATTTCAAATTTAAGTATGCAATCTGCAGATGCTGTGATTACTGATTTATCAGGCGAATCAGGCGCAACCCTGGATTGGAATTATAGTGACGGTATCCACCATAGTAATTTTAATGGTGTATTTAGTACTGGAGATCTTGCCAGAGTATTACCAAGTTTTGGCTATGCAGCGCTCGTTCAAAGTGAATCATCGGGTTTCATCAGTAATATTGATTGGCCAGGTTCTCCAGCCGCTTTCAGCTTGAAGAAAATCAGTGGTCAGGTTGACCTGGAAATGTTAAATGGACGTTTTGTTGAGATACAGCCTGGTTCAGCACGATTATTTGGTGCGTTTAATTTTGATACGCTGGTGAGGCGCTTGCGCTTGGATTTTTCTGATCTGTACCAGCAAGGTCTTGCCTATGACACGATCGAAGGTGTTCTGAACTTTAATGATGGCACTGTTGTTACGCAGGAAAATTTATTAATCAGGGGGCCTTCCAGTACGATACATGTTGATGGGCAGATAAATCTTGTTAATGAAACGATTGCCGCCGATGTATTGGTGAACTTACCCTTAGGACAGAATGTTTCAGTAGTAGCGGGCATCTTGGGGGCCTGGCCAATAGCCATTACCACTTATGTCGCCAGCAGGATTTTCCGAGATCAATTGGAAAATTTCACCACTGTACTGTACAGATTGGAAGGCCCCTGGGATGATCCGCAGGCCGGATTTGCAGAAGATAATCAAGAAATTGAAGAGGCTTTGGAAGAAGCATTGGGCGTAGTAGGAGAACTCAACACTGATGATGGATAAAGCATTATTAACTAATCTGATCGCTTTAGTGATCGTAATTATTGGTTTATTTATAACTGGCGATTTTCAACCTTTTATTTTGAATACCGGATTGTTTGCCTTGTCGGGCGCATTCACCAACTGGTTGGCAGTGCATATGTTGTTCGAAAGAGTGCCTGGCTTTTATGGCTCTGGTGTTATTCCTGCGCGCTTTGAAGAATTTAAACACGGTATAAAAACCTTGATTATGGAGCAGTTCTTTACCCCAGCCAATATTGAGCAGTTCTTATCAAATTCCCTGAGAGGAAGTGGTGAAGAACATAGTGAATCTTTTGTGAAAAAAATGACTGACAGGGTGGATTTTAATGCCGCTTATGATTCTTTAGTGGATGTCATCATGGGGTCTTCATTTGCTGGGATGTTATCCATGCTGGGTGGTGCTGAAGCGCTCAATCCATTACGTGACCCTTTTATCAATAAAATGCGGGATTTCCTCGGCCGTCTGGCTGATGACAAAGACTTTTTGAGGGAATTTCAGCAGAGTACAACCGATAATCTGCTTGCTAAAGTGGAGCTTGTGGTTGAAAAACGCTTGGATGAATTAACGCCTGAACTGGTAAAAGAGATTATTCAACTCATGATCAGAAAGCATTTAGGCTGGCTGGTGGTTTGGGGCGGTGTTATTGGCGGCTTGATAGGTCTAGTAAGCAGTTTTATTCTGTAGGCTGCGTGACAGGTGCTGGTGCAGTCTCAGATATCGGGTCAGTTTCAGGTGCAGGACGAATAAACAGTATTGGGTTCTCCATAACCTGGCGCAGTGCATCGGTCATTTCCCCATTATCAAGCTCACCTGTAAAGTCAGTATTGAAACGAACTCCCGTGGCAGGGTCACTTACCAATTCACTTTGCAGGTCAATTGAAATCTCGGATAAGTCATCAGCTGGCTCTGGTTCCAGAGTTTCGAGATTACCTGCCAGCACCGGTAGCCAAATTCTGGAAGGATCACGTTGGCTATGATAAATGCTGTCCTGGCGTGCAGTCTCCAGCAGTGAATCATCTTCAGCCTGGTCTATACGAAGCACTATTCGACTGCCTGCTCTAAAGCGGTGAGCAATTGCCTGCATCGCGATATTCATGCGAGTCGTGCGTGAAGGGACAAGCGGAGTGTTAGAAGTAAACATGTAACGGGGCTGATAATTATCATCGCTATCTTCTGTCAATTCGCGCATTGAGGCTTTTAACGTCCCGCTGGAAACTAGTACTTGAGTGCTTGACTCAGCTAAGCTTGTAGCCGTTTCAATAACATTCATTAAAAATCTGGGCAGATCAAGGTTAGAAGTAATTTGCTCCAGATTTATTTCCTCCAGTAAGCTTACCTTGAATGCCGTGTCAGTTTCAGTACTGCTTGCATAGAGCTCAAGCATGATCGGGCCGGCTATTAGCAGATCATTTGCAAGTGGGTTGCTTATAAAAGTGATGCCTTCAAGTTCGGAATTTTCATCAATAGAACCATAGCGTGAAAGAGCTATGTTATTAGCCTGAATTTCTAAATCGAGCCTTGCCGGTGCATTAGGGTCGAGCTCCTGACGGTTTAAAAACAATGCAGTGTAGGTGGATTCTTGTGGCGGCCAGGCATCTTCGGCCTGCAATAAAGTCTCTCCGTTGTTCTGGTATCGTAATTCAGGGAGTACGGCAAAATCAGCAACTGAGCTGTCTTGCAAACACCAACGGTAATAAGGCAGTAGGTGATTTTCCAGAAAATCCATATTTTGCATAAGTGCAGTGTCGCTGCTTAATATAAGCATTTTATGTTGGCTATTGAGCCTGTCCAATGCCATTAAGTTACTTGAGAGTCCCATATTTTCCTGCCAACTATCGACGATGAAAACAGGTACGTTTATAGCTTCTGTATTGGGTAAGCTGCTTCGAAGTTGCCAGTAATCATCGTATAAAGGGTGGGCGAGTAGCTCTAGGCGTAAATCATAATTTACCAGGCTTGGCGTATCTAAATCAGCAAACGCATTGGCTCGCCTAACACTGTTTTCATACCAGCCCTGCAAAAAGTCATCATCAGCAAGACCTCCGGGAAAGGCCCAGTCTTGATAAGGTTGAACAATACCATTAACCGGAGCAATACAATTTAAGGCCGGCGGGTTTTGTATCGCCATTTGCCATTGTGCCGTCGCGTAATAATTTGAGCCAGCGCCAATAACATTGCCATTTGACCAGGCTTGCCCGGCTATCCATTCTATTATTTCATAATGATCCTGTTGCTCGTCACGAGCTAAAAATTCATAGTTCCCTTCAGATAATCCAGTGCCGCGAGTACTGGCGATAACATAATTAAATCCTTGGCTAACAAACCAGGCAATAGGGCCAAGTGCCGAATTATCGGGGGGTGTATTGTCATCTGTATGTGGGTAGGGCGCAGAACTGTATAGTGTTGGATAGCGGCCGTTTTGGGCCGGGCGATAAATATCCAGTGCAATGCTTACACCATCCCGCATAGGGACCATAAGATTACTTTCAGTTGTGATTAGTGGGCCATTTGCCTGGATTGGGGTTTGACCTGAGCTTCCTGGCGCAATAAATAAGCTCCCAATACTGATTAATAGTATTAGCAAATATTTGAGGCTATGCGGAACTGGATTTATCAATGCGCTAGAAAACGTTAAATAGTTGGTTGCTTTCAAATTATACTCAATATGAGGGAGCAAACCATGTTTGTGCCCGAAAGATTAAATAAACATGGTTTAATCCAATTGAGAATTAACATTTACTTTGTAGGAAATGTGACTTTAACCAGTATTTCTCGAAGAATTAATGCCATGAACTAGTTAGTTCATTGCTTTTATACTAGAATTGACAAGGTCCGGCTTTGAATAAGCCCGTTCGGAATATCGCTTTTTTTGATGAATTAATTTTAGTTTTTATAGAATAACCCGGCTCTCAAAAGTCATGAGAGTTAAGGTCGATTTATATTCAAGCCCAACACATATTGAACAAGTAAATTAATCGAGGAAGTTAATAAACCATGGCCAGACCAATTGAGTTTGATTACGACAATGTATTAGAAAATGCAATGCAGCAATTCTGGCGCGAGGGCTATGAAACCAGCTCTGTTCAGAAATTGCTGGACGCTACAGGGATTAACCGCGGCACCCTGTATAATTCATTTGGGGACAAAGATATCTTTTTTACCCTGTGTGTTGATCGTTATAACGAAAAATTAAAAACTGCTATTGATGCTACTCTGGGTAACTCAAAACTCTCAGCAAGTGATGCAATTGAAGCTTATATGTCAAATCTTACATCTCTTGCTCCGGCCAAACAGAGAGTGATGGGGTGTTTGCTGGTCAATTCAGTTTGTGAAAGTATTAATCTGGATAAAAACATGCAAAAACTGATTCGCAAGTCCCTGAATACTGTGCAAAGGGCTTTGCAAAGCCGGACCCGTGAACTGGAGAAGGCCAAACAATTAAAGCGCGGGATGAAGGCCGATCAAGCAGCGGAATCATTAATGAATCTGCTTCAAGGCTTATATGTTAGCGCGAGAAATGGGCGTTCTCCCAAACAGCTCAATGAAACCCTTAAAACAGGGCTTAATGCTATAAAAAAATAGAGGTGCAGATATTCAGCTTTGGTCGGGTTTGTTTGGCCTTTCATGGCTTGCAGGGCACATTAAAGCTGGTATACTGAGCCCCCTCGATAAATTAGATTACTGAGTTAGATATGAAAACAGTAGCAAGTTCCCTGAAAAGGAATAAGGATGAGTCAAACATCGATCTGACACCAATGTTGGACGTAGTATTTATCCTGTTAATATTTTTTGTTGTAACGGCTTCTTTCGTTAAGGAATCCACCCTGAATGTAAATGGGCAGGATCCCAATAATAATCCACCTCCGCCAAGTATGGATGACCCACAGAATGTATTGATTCAGATTGATGCAAGGGACCAGATCTTCTTCAATCAGGAGAGAATTGATATATCTGCTGTGAGACCCAGGGTTGCATCCGCTCGTGCCGAAAATCCAGTGGCCTCAGTTGTGATCCAGCCTAATGATGACTCAACAGCGAATACTCTGGTGACGATTATGAATGCATCTCGTGAAGCTGGCGCTACTGATATTTCGGTGATAGAAGCTAACAGATAAAGATTTTTCAACACTTGAAAGTTAAAAGAACCCGGGTTAACCCGGGTTTTTTATATCTTGGAATTATAGGAATATGGTAGTCTTCTGGCTTATTAATAACTAAAAAAGGCGGTATAAATTATGGGGTTTATGACACTAGTATTGATATTAATTTTGGTCCAGTACATTTCATTCGCTATGAAAGTTGGTGGTGCTAGACAAAAGCACAGTATTGAAGCTCCTGCTATCAACGGGCATCCGGAATTTGAACGTTACTACCGAGTTCACCAGAATACACTCGAGCAGCTAATTGTATTTATCCCGCTTTATCTGGTTTTTCCTCAAATGGCAGAAGCAAGGGGCTGGATGGGATATGAAATGGTGAGTGTTGCAGGAGTATTATGGATTATTGGCCGTTATATCTATGCCAGTAACTATGTTAAGGATCCGGCATCCAGAGGCAAAGGTTTTATGATTGGCTTCCTGCCGATGGTGCTATTGTTGCTCGGGACCTTGGTGCTTTCCGTGATGTCTATAATGGGAATAGGCCAGTAGTATGCAGGGCAAGGCACTCAAATCAAGGTATTTTCAGGTATCACTGGCGTTGGTAATAGTGGCGCTGGCCTTGTTCTTGGGATTGGCTGAACGTTTTAGTTCGGGCGAGATTCAGGTTTATCAGGCTGAGGTGGTAAACCAGTATCCCCATGATGCTAATGCTTTTACGCAGGGTCTGGTCTTTGTAGACGGTAAGCTGTATGAAGGCACCGGACAACGAGGGCAGTCGGCCTTGCGCTTACTTGATTTGGAAACGGGCGAATTATTGCAGCGCAAAAATCTGGAAAGACGTTATTTTGGCGAAGGCATCACCATACTGGGTGATAAAATTTACCAACTGACCTGGACCTCGAATGTTGGTTTTGTGTACGACAAGGAAAGTTTTACACAAGTATCCAGCTTTTATGTGCCAGGAGAAGGCTGGGGGCTGACCCATGATGGAGAATATCTAATCGTTAGCGATGGAACATCCTATTTGAGATTTTTAGATACAGAAACAATGTCAGAAGTAAAAAGAATTCAGGTCACTGATGACCTGGGGCCTGTCAATAATATCAATGAGCTGGAATATATTAATGGCGAAATATGGGGCAACATCTGGTATCAGGATTACCTGGTAAGAATTGATCCAGAAAGTGGCGCAGTGAATAGTCGCGTGGATCTTACTGGTCTCTACACAGCTCTCCGGAACAATGATGCCGTATTAAATGGCATAGCCTGGGATGCTGAAAATGAGCGACTCTTCGTGACTGGTAAGCTCTGGCCCAGCTTGTATGAAATTGAAGTGCTCGAGTAAATTATTCCTTCTCACTTTTAGCCTCTTAATTGCTGGCTGCGAAAGTGTTTCTTATTACAGTCAGGCCATTCTTGGTCAGCTTTCCATACTCAGCAAACGCGAAGCCATTGAAGATCTGATTGCGGATGCTGATAGCTCCCCCGAACTCAAAAGCAAATTATCAACTATTCTGGATATCCGGGATTTTGCTGAAACCGAGCTTATGCTTCCGGTGGAAGATAATTATGACTCTTATGTTGATCTACAGAGGCCTTTTGTGGTCTGGAATGTATTTGCTACACCGGAATTTTCCATGAGTCCTCTGAACTGGTGTTACCCGATTGCCGGGTGTGTGTCTTACAAGGGTTATTTTTCAGAAGATAAGGCCCAGGTCTATGTTGACAAACTAGGTGATGATGGCTTTGATGTCTATGTCGGTGGCGTCAGCGCTTATTCAACCCTGGGCTGGTTTTCTGATCCCGTACTGAGCACGATAATTAATCGTGATGATTATCAGTTAGCTGCCTTATTGTTCCACGAGTTGGCTCATCAACTTATTTACATTCCCGGTGATACAGAATTCAATGAAAGTTTTGCCACCACAATCGAAAGAGAGGGCTTACGGCGATGGTTGGCCGCCAATCATGTCAGCCAGAGTGAGCGTAATAATATAGTGCAGCTTGCTGAAATAAACACCCAGCGTCGAGAAGAGTTTGTTGCGCTTGTGAATAAAGCCATTATCGAGCTGGAAGAAATTTATGCGAGTGATAATTCCGAGGTGGAAAAACGTCAGGCTAAAGCAGAGGTCTTTTCAAGCATGCGCAGTGACTATAATATTCTTAGAAAGGCTTGGAACGGTTATGATGCCTATGATGCCTGGATGAGCAGGGAACTCAATAATGCGCAGTTAAGTACAGTAGCAACCTACTTCAATTGGGTGCCTGCTTTTGAACAAATGCTGCTGGATAACGGCAATGATCTAAACCGTTTTTATGCAGAAGTTACTGCAATGACGGAACTGGATATTGATGAAAGGGCTTACATTTTATCGAGCAAAATCAATTAGCTAGTTACTGTGCTAAAATGTGCCTCTGGTTGACCCAAAAACTATGAAAACTTCATCATATAAATATCTTAGAATAAATCTAATAAAGAACCCGCTTTAAAAGGAAACCCTCATGATTATTAAACCCCGCGTCCGTGGCTTTATGTGTATAACCGCACACCCTCTTGGCTGTGCGGCTAATGTTCAACGTCAGGTTGACTATGTCAAGGCCAAAGGGGCTATTAATGGTGCTTTTGGAGAGGGGCCTAAAAAAGTCCTGGTGATTGGGGCGTCGACAGGCTATGGCCTGGCTTCCCGGATTACAGCGGCATTCGGTGGAGGTGCTTCAACCCTTGGTGTTTTCTTTGAGAAAGAAGGTACTGATAGAAAGCCTGCTTCTGCCGGCTGGTATAACTCAGCAGCTTTTCACCAGGTGGCAAAAGAAAATGGATTGTATGCAAAAAGCATTAATGGTGATGCGTTTTCTGATGAAATCAAGGCTAAGACAATTGAGACAATTAAAAATGATTTAGGTCAGGTTGATCTGGTAGTTTACTCCCTGGCATCTCCGCGTAGAACTGATCCTAAAACCGGGGAAGTCTACTCTTCAACCCTCAAGCCTATTGGCAAAGATATTACGATTCGTGGCATTAATACTGATAAGAAGGTAGTGGAAGAAGTCAGTGTTCCTGCAGCGACAGAAGAAGAAATTGCTGGAACCGTGAAGGTTATGGGTGGTGAAGACTGGCAACTCTGGATAGATGCGCTTAGCGAAGCCGGTGTGCTTGCCGAAGGAGCCAAGACCACTGGTTATACTTATTTAGGCGCGGAGCCTACCTGGGACATCTATTGGAATGGCACTATTGGTGCTGCAAAAAAAGATTTGGATGAAAAAGCCAAAACATTAAGAGGAAGTCTTGCACCTACAGGTGGTGATGCAAGGGTGGCTGTGCTAAAAGCAGTTGTGACGCAGGCCAGTTCTGCTATCCCCGTTATGCCACTGTACCTTTCCATGCTTTTTAAAATCATGAAAGCAGAAGGTACTCACGAAGGTTGTATTGAACAAGTCGATTTACTCTTTCGTGAAAGCCTTTATGGGGATAATCCAAGAATTGATGAAGATGGTCGCCTGCGCGCTGATTATAAAGAATTAGCACCACATGTGCAGCAGGAAGTCAGTGATCTCTGGAAGCAAGTACAAAGTGATAATATTGACGAGTTAACCGATTTCAAAGCCTATCAGACTGAGTTCCTGCAATTGTTTGGTTTTGAGATGCCTGGAGTTGATTACGATGCCGAGGTTGATCCTGAAGTATCAATAAGCAATATGGTTTAGGTTTTTGATTTTAGACTCTTATTTCATAGCTAGCTCTGCTTCTCTTGATCAGGTAAACCAGAGAAAGCATCACGGGAACTTCCACTAAGACCCCTACAACGGTGGCAAGTGCAGCGCCTGAGTTCAAACCAAATAACGAGATAGCCACTGCTACGGCTAATTCAAAAAAATTCGAGGTGCCAATTAAGCAGGCCGGTCCAGCTATGTTGTAAGGCTATTTTATGGCTTTGGTGGCAGTAAAAGTAATCAGGAAAATGCCATAAGTCTGAATGATCAGCGGTATGGCAATCAACACAATGGTGGCAGGGTTGTTTAATATCGTCTGTGCCTGAAAACCAAACAGTAAGACAACAGTTGCCAGCAACCCTGTGATAGAACAAGGCTTTAATACTTACAGGAAATGGTTAAGGCGTGAATGGTCTGTTGCACGATCCAGTTGATTTCGGGTCAGCACACCGGCGGTGAGAGGAAATACCACATACAACATAACCGAGAGCAGCAGGGTGGTCCATGGCACCTGTATATCAGACACCCCCAGAAGAAATGCCGCAAGCGGTGCAAAAGCAAAAATCATGATGATGTCATTTACTGACACCTGTACCAGTGTGTAGTTCGGGTCACCTTTGGCCAGTTGGCTCCAGACGAAAACCATCGCTGTGCAAGGCGCCACTCCCAGTAAAATCATGCCGGCTATATACTCAGTCGCAAGCGCGGGATCAATAAAATCAGCAAACAATACTTTAAAAAATAGCCATCCAAGAAAGGCCATCGAGAAAGGCTTGATCAACCAGTTAACGACACAAGTCAAAATCAATCCCTTGGGCTTCTTGCCAACCTCATTGATAGAGGAAAAATCGATTTTGACCATCATCGGGTAAATCATTACCCATATCAGGACTGCTACCGGCAAATTAACATGTGCAATTTCAAGGCTGGCTATCAGAGAGAATAATGTCGGACTGAGACTGCCCAATGCGACGCCAGCAATAATAGCCAGGCTTACCCAGGCACTTAAATAACGTTCAAACAGTCCCATTTCAAATACTCATTATCATTCACACTAGTTTGGGGTTCTTGTTGGCAGGATCCAACTCGCTTTAAGGCTCTTCAGCCAGAGCTTTAATACGATTAAATAACTCGTCTTCTTCAATACCTTGGCCTATCCAACTTTTTATTTGCTTGATTCTTTTTTCCAGGATGCCAATAGTTTGGGAAAAGGCTGCATTGATGGATTCTTGATCGCCATCAATGGAACTGGGATCTGACAGACCCCAATGCACCTGTCGTGCCCTGCCAAACCATACAGGGCAGTTTTCTTTGGCCGCCTTGTCACAGACGGTTATGATATAATCGATATCAGCATCCTCATAGGCATCCCATGATTCACTGCTAAGATTCTCGGTTGGAATATCCAGGGTTTTTAAGGCTTTCAATGTTAATGGATGTATCTGTCCAGCTGGACTGCTGCCAGCGCTCACGGCTTCAATGTCACCATCACCATAATAATTACATATGGCTTCTGCTAGAATGCTACGACAACGGTTATGGGTACAGATAAATAAGAATTTCATGCGCGCAAATCATCAAAAGTCGTCTTACCCTGACTTAGGAAATCCTGATTATTTAACAGAGCCAGTTCCAGACTTTCCTTGCACCAATCAGGCAAAAGTTGATGCAGGCGGTAGTAAACCCATTGCCCTTCACGACGATGCTGGATCAGATCGCAACATTTCAGTTGCGCCAAATGTCGTGATACTTTTGGCTGGCTCTCTCCCAACATATCGACTAATTCACAAACAAAGAGTTCTTCGTCGCGGCATAAGAGTAGAAGTATCTTCAAACGGTTATGATCAGATAAACATTTATAAAAATTTAATGGCTGCATGTGGGCACCTACATAAATGAGGTGCTGATTATATATGAAAAATCATATATATGAAAAAACATATATATTTGGCAATAATATGGTGTCGCTTAGAAGGGCTAACCTTACGGGAGAAATAACAGCATGAGCAGTCAAACTCATTGGCGCGCCTACGGTTTGCTCGTCTTTACAACCTGGTGCTGGGGTCTTAATACCATTTTTAGCAGAATGGCTGTTGGCGAAATCTCTCCAATGCAACTGGTGATGTTTCGCTGGCTAGGTGTTATTGCCTTGGTATTACTTTTTGCCCGCCAGTATCTGATTCAGGACTGGCCGGTTTTACGTAAGCATCTGTTGTTTATGTCGGTCATGGGGACTATAGGTTTCACTCTATTCAATTACTTGTTTTACCTCGCTGGCTACTACACCAGCGCTTTAAACATTGGAATTTTGCAGGGCTCGCTACCTATTTTTGTCCTGCTGGTTAGCTTTCTGATTTTTCGCCAGAGAATTACAGCTGTGCAGGGTGTCGGTGTTGTGATTACCTTGCTTGGAGTCTTGATAATTGCCGCCGGTGGGAATTTGCTTGAACTACAAAAATTATCTCTTAATCGTGGAGACCTTTACATCCTACTTGCCTGTTTCCTCTATGCGATGTATTCGATAGGTTTGAGTCGTCGACCCAAGGTCAGGGCATTAAGTTTGTTTACAGTTATGTCCATAGCGGCATGGATTGTCTCTTTGCCTTTGCTTGCAATTGAGATAGCGCAGCAGGGCTGGCAGAACCCGACCCCTAAAGGTTGGATAATTGCCCTAGTTGTGACTATTCTTCCTTCTTTGGTTGCACAAATCTTTTTTATACAAAGCGTTGCTTTGATTGGACCAGGTCGAGCTGGGGTATTTATGAACCTGATACCGGTGTTTGCAGCAATAATGGCAGTCATGTTTTTACAGGAAACATTTGAACAGCATCATGCTTTTTCGCTGGTTCTGGTACTAGGTGGCATAGCTTTATCGGAACTGGGGCGACCCCGTGAGGGGCAATTAGCGCAATCAGGGAACTGATGTTTGTTACATGCTGAAACCAACATATCATCAGGCTGAATCTACTTGTAGAAAATATAATGTGTCTACATGCTTAAAAAATAAACGTTAAGGGGGAGTAAAAATTGGCTCTGAAAATTATAGGTGCTGGCTATGGCCGCACAGGTACTAAGTCCTTGTATACCGCCTTAAACCAGTTGGGCTTCCCCTGCTATCACATGGAAGAAGTGATAAATACCAAAAAGAACAAATCGCATCTGGATTTTTGGTTTGAGGTAGCAAATGGAGAGCCATGGCAGCAGTATGAATGGGAACAAGTATTTGCAAACTATACTGCTAGCGTCGATTTTCCTGGTAGTTGCGTTTGGCAGGAATTAATGAAGCAGTACCCCGATGCAAAAGTCATCTTAACGGGTCATCCTAAAGGTGCTGAGGCTTGGTATAAAAGTGCCATGGCAACTATCTACTCAACAGAATCCATGTGGCAATTCAAGGTGCTTAAGTTTTTTACACCTTTTGGCAGAAAGTTTGGCGCTTTAAGCAGCAAGCTTGTTTGGCAGCGTTCATTAAAAGGGACGATGGTCGCAAAGGATAAAGCCATAGCACAATATGAGGCTCACCTTAAAGAGGTTAAAGCAAAGGTGCCGAGTGACAAATTACTGGATTATTCAGTTTCTCAGGGCTGGGATCCCTTGTGTGAGTTTCTAGAAGTCCCTGTGCCTGATACTGAGTTTCCAAATGTTAATGACACAATAGAATTTAAGCAGAGCTTAAGAAAGCTAACCTATGGGGCTTATCTAATTCTTGGATTTGGAGCAATAGTCTTCATTGCTTTGATATATGGACTGCTCTTTATATTTTGAAAAGTAAATGTTGATATAAAATACTGGCTCAGTTAAAAAAGAAAGTCTCTTACCTATTTATATAAATGCTATGAGTGAACCTGATAAACCCAGTGAATATTATTTTCGAGAAGGCTGTTTTATTACCGAGCTTTCCAATACACCTGAAGACCCTGAACTATCTGTCGCTCATGTCAGAGTGGAGCCTGGGGAAACGACCCGGTGGCATAAACTACTAGCCACTACTGAGCGCTATTTAATTCTTTCTGGCAAAGGCAGTGTTGAGGTTGGTAATAATAATGCCAGAGAAGTCAGCGAAAGAGATGTTGTTTTGATTCCCCCGGAAGTCAGGCAGCGTATTACCAATACTGGTGAAGAGGATCTGATTTTTCTTGCGCTTTGCACACCGCGCTTTCAGGAAAAGTATTATGTTGAACTTGATGACTAGAAGCTTTGGGAGTTTAAAGTGATTATAGCCATGTCAGCGATGGTCTTTCTTACTGCAATAATTGGCTTGATGACCTTGATGGCTCGAATAAGACATACGCGTGATGGCAAAATAAATCCAGACTATTTTAAACTGATGAATGATCATGAAGTTCCTGAAGATATTGTTGTCACAACCCGCGCTTTTAATAATCAGTTTGAGCTCCCTGTATTGTTTTATGTGGTTACAACGCTTTATTTGTTTTTAATGCCCTTTGACACTCTTGGCTTTGTGCTTGCGTGGCTATTTGTTTTCTCTCGATATGTACATGCTTATATTCATTTAAGCTATAACCATATTATTCACCGACTCATCGCTTTTTTATTGGGCTTTATATGCGTCATCATTATGTGGATAAATTTGCTCATTAATAACTTCTTTTAAAGGTCGGGCATATGATTATTTATGATGAGGTCATTAATTTTTGGTTTCATGAAATCGAACCGGCTCAACACTGGAAAAAAGACCTGGGCTTTGATCAACTCATTACTGATCGTTTTGGGAAACTTCACCATCAGGCAACACTGTGTGAGTTGTTTGATTGGCGCACATCAGCAAAAGGACGGCTTTCTGAAATTATCGTATTGGATCAATTCTCCAGAAACATGTATCGAGACAAACCCCTGTCTTTTGCTTATGACCCGCAAGCGCTTACGCTGGCTCAGGAAGCTGTTGCACTGAAAGTTGATGCTGAATTAAGTACTCTGGAAAGAACCTTTCTATATATGCCTTATATGCATAGTGAATCTTTAAAAGTACATGAAGTGGCTGTTGATTTGTTTACCCAAAATGGTGTGGAAAATAATCTGGAATTTGAAATTAAGCACAAGCAGATAATTGAGCAATTTGGACGCTATCCCCACCGCAATGCCATACTTGGCCGCAATTCAACTCCAGAAGAAATTGAATTTTTAAAGCAGCCAGGTTCCAGTTTTTAAAGGCAAAAAAAGCCTGCATAAGCAGGCTTTTTTTATCACTAGACTTATCGTCTTCTTTCGATTTGAACTCTAACACTTACATCTGCATCAATACGTCTGTTTTGCGCTCTGCCAGCAGCTGTGTTGTTGCTTGCAACAGGTTGGCTTTCACCAAAACCAATGGCTGTTAATCTTGAAGCAGCAATGCCATAACGCATGATCAGTTCATTTCTAACAGCATTGGCGCGTCTTTCAGAAAGCGCCTGGTTATATTCATCAGTGCCGACGCTGTCAGTATGACCTTCAATAGTTGCACGAGTGTTATTGTACTCATGCATGAAGTCTGCAAACTCTTCAATTTCATCCTGGTATTCATCTTTCACGATTGCCTGGTCAAAATCGAAATTGATTTCCAGTGTTTGGTTGCGTTGCTCATCGTCCAGAATGACGCAACCATTGGCATCAACTGCCAGATTGCGATTAGTATTTGGACAACGGTCATTAGCATCCACTACACCGTCACCATCGCTATCCACAGGTTGAACAGGTTGTGGAGCAGGAGTAGGTCTGGCTGCAGGAGCTGGGGCCGGTCTTTCATTACGTGAGCCAAAAACATAAGCAATGCTGGCTCCAAGAAGGAAGTCTTCGTCCAAGCTGCCACCAGGATTAACCATCATGGCTTCAAATTTTCCCATCCAGTTGTCAGTGAAAAAGTATTTCATGCCAAGATTGATATCCAGACTTTCGCGATCAAAGCCTGCTAATCCAGTACCTTCAAAACGATGTTTGCCAATACCTACGCCAACATAGGGCTGCCATCCACTAATTTGATCGAAATTATAGTTGATGCCAGCATGTAATAAACTAACGTCAGTTTCTAAAGGGCTATTGAGTACATCAGACTCAACTTCAAAATGCTGTATTGTCCCAGAAAAACGTTCAGTCAGTGGGAATTCGAAACCTAATTGATAGCCGATGTCATCATCCTGATTTTTATCGCTGTTAAAAAGGTAGTTAACAATCCCAGCATTAATATTGAAGCGGTTGTCAACCTCTTGCGAAAATCCGGCAGCAGGAAAATAAAGTAAGCAAACAGCAGCAGCCGTTGCAGTAATTTTGTGTGACAGTAATCTTTGTGCCATGGTTTTCTCCTTTTAATTAAGAAACTCTTAATTAAGTTATCTTTAGCATAATTGCCAAAGGCTTGCGCGCGCGCATTAGATACTTTTTGCAGTGGAATGCAAGTGGTATTTAAATATTTTTATACAAAATTAATCTATATAAAATATTTGACCTCTGCTTTTTACTGCTTTTGTTCAGTTGCTATTGTGTGCATATAAACATCCCGTTGAGGATAAGGAATTGTAATGCCAGCCTGATCCAGGGAAAGTTTAATGGTTTCCAGTAAGTCTGAACGAACAGCCCAATAATCTTCGGCCTTAACCCATGGGCGTACGTTGAAATTGACACTGCTGTCAGCCAACTCTGCTACCGCAACTCCAGGGGCAGGGTCTTTAAGAATTCGAGGATCAGCATCAATTATGCCAAGAATGATATCTCTGGCCTGACCTACATTGTCGTCATAGCTGATACCAATAACCAGATCAACCCGGCGAGTGCCCAGAGCATTAACATTGACGATTGTTCCTCCAATAACCGCAGAGTTAGGCACGATAATTCTCTGGTTATCCGGGGTACGCATTAAGGTGCAAAATAAGCCAATCTCATCGACTGTGCCGGCGTTACCACCAGCATTAATAAAATCGCCGATTTTGAAAGGGCGAAAAATGATTATCATGATACCAGCAGCAAAATTGCTCAGTGAATCTTTTAGTGCCAGGCCAACCGCTAAACCGGCGGCGCCGACAATAGCCAGCAGGGAAGTAATATTGATGCCAATCTGATCAACCGCTGCAAGGACCACGGCTATTAGCAAAACAGTATAAATAAGAGTGCCTAGAAATTTCACCAGCATTTTATCCATGCCGGACTTGTCCATGGGCTTTTTAGCAAAATCTGCTACCGCTCGTGCAATAGCCTTACCAATAAAGAATATAGCGAGCGCAAGAACTATCCGAATGCCCCAGGGAATTACATAATCGTTAAATATGCTCATACCTTCTTCCATCTATTAACTCCAGAAATGATAAAAATTTTTAATAACTGGTTATTCTATAACTTCACTAAATTGATTGTTATGAGTGAACTTGCCTATTAGCCGAAAATAGTTATATGGCTTTATCTATCCCGGCCAAATAAGCCTGCATACTACTGGTTAATGCTTCCAGGTTATAGCCTCCTTCAAGGACTGACAGCATTCTGGATTGGCAAAACGCTTTTGCAATTGTGTTCAATTGCTCACCTAACCATTCATAGGTCAGATCGGAAAAATCAAAAGATGCCAGAGGGTCCTTATGGTGCGCATCAAAGCCCGCTGAGACCAGAAGGAGTTGAGGTTTAAAATCGTTTATTGCAGGAATAACCTGTTCTATGAATACTTTTTGGTAAGCGCTGTGCCCAGTTCCTGCGCTTAATGGAATATTGAGTATATTGTCTGGCATGTTTTCAGTCTCGCTGCCAGTGCCTGGATAGAAAGGACTTTGGTGAGTCGAAAGATAAAAAAGTCCTTTTTTAGCTTTTACAATATCCTGAGTACCATTGCCGTGGTGCACATCAAAATCCACAATGGCGATGCGGTCAATATCATATGTTTGCTGGGCATAAAGTGCCGCAATGGCAATATGGTTAAACAAACAAAAGCCCATAGCCTGATTACTTGTCGCATGATGTCCAGGTGGGCGTGTTGCACAAAATATATGTTGGCGTTGACCAGCGATTAATTGATCGATGGCTTTGCAGGCCGCACCAACTCCTCTGTATGCCGCTTGTAAAGATCCTGCAGACATAAAGGTGTCGGCATCAATTTGTGCCAGATTTTCACTGGGAGCGATAGCCTTGATTTGTTCAAGCATCTCAGCAGTGTGGGCTAACAGGACTAGTTGGTCATTACCGAGAGGTGCTGGCTCAAAATCACTTATGCTGTCGAGAATTGCCTGCAAGCGCAAGGGGTTTTCAGGATGACCATAGCCGGGGTCATGCTGAAGGCAATCCAGATGACTGTATATGAGAGTTTTATCTGTCACTTATTTATCTGTCTAACAAGATCTCTTGCAGGGCACTCAGATAAAGTGCCGGTTCACATTTTTGCACCTTGCCACGTAGACTTTCAATTGTCTCATTGTCTTCGACGGCAATAACCTGTTGCTTGATGATAGGGCCTTCATCAATACCATCAGTCACATAATGGACTGTGGCGCCAGACTCTGTTTCTCTAGCATCAAGGACAGCTTGATGCACGTGGTCACCATACATACCTTTGCCGCCAAATTTAGGCAAAAGCGCTGGATGTATATTTAAAATTTTATAGGGATAGGCTCTTAAGGTTGCAGGGCCGATTTTTTTCATATAACCGGAACAGACGACCAGATCGGTTTTGGCATCCCGCAAGACAGTTTGTATAGCTTCATCAGCATTTTCCTCACCACGATGGGTTTTAGCGCTGATATGGCGCACCTCAATGTCATTATCCAGGCACCATTGCAGGATTAATGAATCACGGTTGTTAGTGATAAGAACCCCAATCTCGGCATCAAGTTTGCCTGAACGTATTGCTGCAATGATGGCTCTGGCTGAAGAACCGCCGTGAGAAGCCAAGAAACTAATTTTCATTGAACTGTCTTCGAAAATAAAAATGAAATTCTAGCGTAAATTTTTGTTTATTGCCCCGAAATCTCAAAACGGACGTGATAGAATGCACGGCTTTTTAATTTGACAGGAAACCACATGGCAAATCCAAAAACCTCAATAGACGATAGAGCAAGTTACGCAATCGGGCGACAAATGGGTGAACAACTTATCAAGAGCCCTTTTGATGGTATGCAACCAGAAGCTGTGTTGTCTGGTATGGCGGATGCACTGGCAGGTAGAGAAAGTCCTATTAGCCTTGATGACATGAATGAAGCCATTGATGATCTGAATAAACGCATGATTCAAAAACAACAGGAAGAAGCCGGGTCAATAGAAGCTGAGGGTGAAGCTTTTCTCGCGCAAAATGCAGAGCGTGACGAGATCAACATTACTGAATCCGGATTACAATATGAAGTGCTTGAGGAAGGTGCAGGCGAATCGCCCGAACTCTCTTCCAGAGTTAAAGTTCACTATCATGGGACTCTTGTTGATGGCACAGTGTTCGACTCATCAGTAGAAAGGGGCCAACCTATCGATTTCCCTGTCAGTGGGGTCATTCCTGGCTGGACGGAAGCCTTGCAAATGATGAGCCCGGGCGCTAAATACAAGTTATATATTCCACACCAGCTTGCTTATGGTGAGTCTGGCGCGGGTGGTGTGATAAAACCTTTCAGTACCTTGATTTTTGATGTAGAACTCTTGGAAATTTTATAAATCATCTTATAAAGATATAGACAATTATGGCTAAACTTTTACCTTTCAGGGGTATTCGCCCCACTCAGGCGCTGGCAGAAAAAGTTGCGGCACCGCCTTATGATGTTCTAAACAGTGCTGAAGCTCGCGAGATGGCAGCGGGTAATCCCTATACATTTTTGCACGTCAATAAACCTGAGATTGATCTTGATCCTGCGATAGATGTGCATGACGATCGGGTTTATCAAAAAGGTGCCGATAACTTGCAAGCTTTTATTGCTGATGGCGTAATTAAGCAGGATGAGGCCCCGCAATATTATGTTTATCGCCAGATTATGGGTAAGCATGAGCAAACAGGTCTGGTTGCAGTGGCCACAGTGGAGGCATACGAACAAAACCTGATCAAGAAGCATGAATTTACCCGTCCTGAAAAAGAAGATGATCGTGTAAAGCA
>Ga0222714_10001867_pt1 | contig 23187 bp, 32 predicted proteins | sample C33_3DmetaG_FD_165048 | JGI IMG/M metagenome (GOLD analysis project Ga0222714, IMG submission 165048) | Estuarine water microbial communities from San Francisco Bay, California, United States - C33_3D | ecosystem: Environmental > Aquatic > Marine > Unclassified | place: USA: California...
AATTGTAACACTATTGTGTGACTCAAAAAAAATTATTTTTAATTTCATGACACTACAATTGTAACACTATTGTGTGACTCAAAAAAAATTATTTTTAATTTCATGACACTACAATTGTAACACTATTGTGTGACTCAAAAAAAATTATTTTTAATTTCATGACACTACAATTGTAACACTATTGTGTGACTCAAAAAAAATTATTTTTAATTTCATGACACTACAATTGTAACACTATTATGTGACTCAAAAATTTTTATTTTCATGAAACAAGTACACAATTGTGACACTATTGTGTGACTCAAAAAAAAATATTTTTCATGAAGTTAAAGAAAATAATCGTTCTTTAAATAGATGAAAATACTAGGTGTAGATGTAGGTTATACTAATCTTGCTTTAGTATTAGCCACTTGTAACGGAACAAATATAGATATTGATTTTGCTAAAAAAGTTTCATTGGAAGATTACAAATATATCAAATCAAATGATGCCGTTGATCTAGTTCCTTTGATGATTGAAGACCATAGAAATATTTTTGAAAGTGCGGATGAGATTATAATAGAAAGACAACCATTGACTGGTTTGACAAATATTGAAGTTTTAATTCATTATATTTTTAGGGATAAGGCAACATTGATAAGTCCAAATGCGATGCATTCTTTTTTTGGATTTGACACATTAGATTATGAACAAAGAAAACAAAGTACTGAAAAAATTGCTTTAAAATATTTAGAAGACAATGAATACTACATGAGTCTTGATAGAAAACATGATATTGCTGACGCAGTATGTATGATAGTGTATCAAAACTATAAAAATTGTATGAAGATGAAAAAGAAAAAACTCGAGGATGATTTAGTTTTTGAGGAATTCATTTATGTTAAGCCGCCCTAGTCGATATTGAGTTATGAACCATAGAAACAGATACACTGTTTTTATTAAATTATTTGCTTCATTGTCATCAATCTGATATATTGGTTTCATGACTTGTCCAACAAATGTTTCATTTTTGTCCTTCCCTGTAAAATACATTTCCGCTTGCGTTAAAAAACAGGTGTCATCGTTGGTCATCCAGTGGAAGAATAGAATTGGGATGAATAGAGAATATAACCTGAGTAATCTTTTATCTGCGACAAACGGAACAATAATTGTGGTGATTAACAATATCAAGTGAATAATGAAAATAATGTTCATCTATAATAACCAAAGAAAAAATGGAACAGAAGATTCCAAAAGTATGGCACCCACAGCAACAACAGATACTTAAGACTTGGGGCGAGGCCGCGGCTTGTTACAGATTCATGAACTACCAAGCCTATTTAAAATATAAAAAAGCATCTATGCGTTATACTTTGCCCGTTATTGTTTTATCAACTATTACAGGAACTGCTAATTTTGCTCAAGATCAATTCGGTGAGAGTTTGAAACCCTATGTCGCTCCTACTATCGGTGGACTGAATTTGATTGCTGGTTTGATTGCAACTATTATGCAATTCTTAAAAATCAACGAACTTATGGAAAGTCATCGCGTATCTTCCATGCAATATGGTAAATTGTCCCGAAATATTCGTTTGGAATTATCTCTTCCCTTGGAAGAGCGTGCTCACCACGGGAGTGATATGATTGATCAGTGTCGTGCTGAATATGATCGTTTGATTGAACAATCTCCAAGTCTTCCTAAAGATATATTGGACGCGTTTGAAAAAGAATTTCCAGATGACAACAAGTTCTTCAAACCTGAGATTATGCACATTCAACCCATTAATCCATTCAAGGCTATTCTTGAGAGTTCCATCGTCAAGCGACTATCGAGTGCTTCCCTTCTCGACCCCACATCTAAGCGTGAATTAGAAAAGGAATTGGCGCACATCCGAGGCACTGAAAACTATAGTAAATCCATGTTTGTTGAAGAAAAGCAGAAAGGAAATGCCTCAGCCTCTGCAAAGCCGGCTCTGTTTGAAAAGGGAAAGGAACGAGGTGAGGTGGCTGCGTTACAGGGAACTGGTATGGTTGCTCGACAGCAACAGGAGTTGATGAAGGAACTTCAGAAAAAGACTGACCTATTGGAAGTCGTTACAGAAGTACCGAAAGACGACGAGCCAAGTAAATAACTAAAACCATGAGCGCAATATTAAACGTAACAGCACATAAAACATAGGGCATCATTTTTTGCCTTAAAGGTTCCAATACCTTTTTATGTAGTGCGTCATTTTCCAGCACCAAATCTATGGCCTGATTAGTAAACTCATCCATGGACCGGTTCATTAAAATAGAGACTGAAAAAAATACTGGTTTAAAACCGCTATTTGAGGATCAGCTGGAAATCTTACGCAACTACATAAAAGAGAATAAGAATGTATTTATAACTGGTCACCCTGGTATAGGTAAGACGACGTTTGTAAAGCGCGCTTTAGAGGGGACTAAGTTTTACGAATTGGATGCGGATACGATTAAATTTTACAATTTGGTAGAGAATTCTGGAACTCATATATTTATAGATGATTATGACTTTGATAGTTATGCATTAAAAAAAATGGTTGATGATGCGTCCGAGTGTAAGTCAAAAAGGTCTGGTTCCTTTATTGTGATTAGTGATAAGTTCATAGTGTATCCAAATTTCGCGAACATCACACTTGATAAGCACAGTCCTGAAACTTTATTGAGTTTGATTGATGAAAATGATCGACACCGATATGAAGAATCTGCGTGGATGGCGGACGGAAATATTAATTTTTTTATGAATTACGGTATGTTTAAGTTTCAAAAGGATATGTTCAAGACGACAAAGGAATATGTGAATGATATATTGTGTTCAAAAAGTTATGCACATATCAAAGACACGCTTCACGAGCATGGAAGTTTTTGGGATACGATTCATGAGAATTATTTAGATTCGAAGGGGTGTGTCGCGGAGAAGATTATGAATTCTCTGTCTGCGGCATCTCTATACGATTGTATGATTTATGAAGGGGATTGGGGTTCGATGAAATTTTTCGTGAATGAGGTGCTTCGTGTTCCAAAATTGTACATGGGTGATCCACTTGATCCCGCAACAATCAGACCCGGGAGTTGTTGGTCAAAGAATGGTAATCATAAGATGCGGATGCAACGAGTTCGAAATATACTCAAAACTGGTTGTATTGGTATGCATCAGGATCATTTGTATTTATTACGAACCCACGCATCTAAAGGAAATTTCGATATTTTGCGTGAATATAATATAACTGCGAATGATTTTGATATTATGAATCATCTTTGTGTTGGTAATAAGTTGAAACCTAAAGATGTGAATGCCATCAAAAAGACTTTAAGAGAACAGTCGTAGTGTATATAAATGTCGGACGACGAACTTATGATCGAAAGTTATGACAACAGCCGTGTGATTGGCAACGAGATTATTTATTTCGGTGAAATTTCTGAAACGAATATCCTTGATTTCCTTGAAAGGTTCAAGCGTTTAGAGCATGAACTTTTGAAGAAGGCTGTTGATAATCCTGGGTGTAAGCCAGTTATAAAGATCACCATTAACAGTGGTGGTGGTGATTTATTCGCTGGCATCGCGGCTATGAATATCCTTGAAAAGTCTAGGGTCAAAGTCATTACGGAAGCCCAAGGTGAATGTTGTAGCGCCGCAACATTTTTATTATTGGCTGGTTCTGAACGTCGCATGGGTGATTCTGCCTTTGTTTTGATTCACCAGATTGCATCGGGTGAGTTTTGGGGTAAATTTGAGGAACTGAAGAATGAATTCAAATGTTGTTCAAAGTTTATGTCCCAGATTAAAGAAATTTACCGAACTCGAACAAAGATTCCTGATAAGATTTTCAAGAAGATGATGAAGAAGGATATTTACTTAAATGTCAAGGAATGTCTCAAATATGGGATAGTTCACGGCCTTGCTTAATATTTACGTGTCTTTTATAGAGATATAGAATTGTAAAAATTATAATAAGTATACAGAAACTATTAAAATTCATAGGAATTGCCGTTGGCTGTGGAGGTTCCAACCTTTTCATCCTATCGTAATCAACTACTTTCAATATAGTCATATATAAAAGAATAGATATTATATTTGATAAAGATGAACCGCATCGCCATTGATATTGATGAGACCCTTTTACATTTTCTCCCAAATTTGGCAAAGTATCACAAACGCAAGTTGCCGAGTGGGAAATATTCTTACGTCTACCGAAATGTTTTTAATATTCCTGAAATAAAATCAAAGAAGATGGTGTATGAATTTTACGATTCCCAGGAATTCATGAATTTGCGACCCATTCTCGGTTCTCGAACAAAACTGAAGGAACTTCGTAAAAGTGCTACAAAAATATACGCTGTGACGGGTCGTCAGGATTATATCCGTGCGAAGACGGAACTATGGCTTGATATTTATTTTCCTGGAATATTTGATGATGTTGTTTTAACGAACAGTTATACGATTGATGAAATTCCAAAGGTTGAAATATGTCGAAGTTTGAACATTGATACAATCATCGATGATGATTACAAGGTGTGTTTAGAATGTTTGCGAAGTGGTATTAAACCATACAACTATACACACCTTCCAGAGTATCCCTGGGCGATTGAATCTGATTTTTCTCTTCGCAGTTGGACTGATTTAAAGATTTAAGCACATTGTAAGATATAAAAAAATGTCTAAGGTGATCATCGGTTCCGATCTTATTTCCCAAAACTTGCGTTTCCATGTCAATAAAAGTTGGAAAGTATCCACTGTGTTTAATACGAAACAACCGGATGTCCAAAAAATTGTATTTGACATGAAAACGCCCCGAACTATTTTGAATACTGACATCTCGGATGAACATTTTGAAACATTATCCTCCCTCCTCGAACCTGGTGATGTTATATTAGATTATTCTCGAGATTACTTTGAAAAAAATATTGAAAAGGCGTCCTTATTTCAAACGAAATCCATTGGATATTTGGGATGCAGTATGATGGCTGGAAATAAGTATGGTCCTCAGGGTCCAACTATGCTCGTGAGTGGTGATGCCAGATATTTTTACGAACAAGAGCGATTTCTTCGTGAATTTTGTGGCCATGTATTTTACATTGATGAAAATCCAGAAACATCTCAATTTGTTCAAATGATTCACGATAGTATGCGAGACGCAATCACTCACGGTTTTCATGATATTTTTACATATACTGGTCAGGATTGTAAAAAGATGGAAGAAATCAAGGAATTGTGTCGCACTTCTGACATTAACGGACACTTACTTTCTGCCTACAGTATGTATATGAATTTTGAAACTGATCATCGTTACAAGAGATATATCTTTGAAAACAATTTGCCGAGTGCAGTCATCCACAATTGCATTGAATCAAAACAAGAAAAGTATTTCCCCACGAATGATATTTTCTCTGCGACTATTGCGATGAATACTCTTCGTTTCCTGTATGCGAGTGTGTTTCTTGAGGGTATTTCACTGCTTTGCTCTCGTCGCATTCACATTATGAATGCGATGACTGCTCTGAATACTGGTTCGGTTTTGACGTGTCCGATGATGTCCTACAGGTTTCAATCACTGTATGACGTCCTCGATGAAACAGAGATGGATGTTCGTCTTTGTATTGGACAATCCCCTGGGTGTCCTGCTATTCAATCTGTGTTGGATAATTATGACAACCTGAAGTATTTGGATATTAATGAAGTTTAAGGAAATGTATGTCTGCACCACATTTCATTCAAATTACCGAATGGTGAAAACTCGAAAAACAAATGCATCAATACACCGACCAAGAAGAATGCAATCGTGATTGGTGCATTAAAGTATTTTAGTATGTAATACAAGGCCAAACTCATCAAACCAATAATAATTGCCTCTGTAAGCACTGTTGTGATTGCTCGTTTCGCCATTTATATTTTAGCAATATAAAAAATAGCGTTCCATACAATGTAATGTACGTCGTGTTCAACAAGAGTCCATCCATCGCCCACAAATACCGTGTGACTTTACCAAATCACCGTTTTGTTGATTTCGGTTGTAAGCAGGAACATGATTACACGGAGCACCAAAACCCCCGCATAATGCGTTCTCAACTTATTCGTCGGGGTGCCATTATTCCTAAGGAGGTGCGCATAGAGACGGATCCGGGTGAAATTCACAGAGAAATGCTTCACATTTCTAGGAGCACCAGAGAAGATTGGGACGATATATATCGTCGTGAATACTGGGAACGATGGATGCTTTTTTCATATCCAAGCATCCATCAATCAAAGCTATGGATGACTATGCAACATGGTTTATTATTCATGCCCGTCCCCGAAAACTTTTTCTACTGTGGTGAAAATTTCCACGAGTAATACTATAGGATGGACGAGGAAGAACCTACTCATTCTACTGCCTGCATGTCTATACTTGTTGCATGTATCATTGCTACATTTGGATTTGGTATGATTATGCGCGCTGTGCCTATTTTTTAGAAAATAAAAATATTTTAATACATTATACTATAATGGCTAATTCCAAACCTGAACCTGCTCCAGCCCCCAAATCAATGTCTATGGGCGCAACTGTCGGTATTGTGTTCTTCGTCTTACTTATCCTCTTGGTCATTGGATACATCTTGGGCCCAACTATAATGTTGGCGTTTCAATAAATTTTTTACATATGGGATGCGCATGTAAAAAATCAAATGCTCACGGCGGGTTTCGAACCCACGACTTTAGCGTGCCTTTGTAGATATAACTCTACCAAGTATAATATATTATAAGCACTACACTCTAACCAACTGAGTTACGCGAGCTTCACTTGAAGTTTGGGAACAGTGTGTTCCTTATAATACACGGTAGTATTCTTTAAATTAGCAAATATCATGTAGGTTCTTCCTACTTGCCTCTGATACTCTCAACCCCCTTGCTGAAATTTCACCTTGTTTAGACAATGTTGGAGGTTCGTTATTACACATAATGTTCAGGCCATTGCAGACATCTGGTTTATTTGTCTTATTTGGAAAAGATGTATTGAAGGCATCTATACTATCTGATGGTATGTCTGGAGCATCTGACAACATTCTATCGTATTCATCTTTACATTTTTTTACAAATTCAAGGACTGGCGCTCTATCCTTCCTTTGTAAAGAAAGTTCCATATCAATGGCTCTGTAATATTTCGCATACTGAATAGACATGAGTGAGTGTGCTTCTGAAAGTTTTTGACTTTGACTAAATTTGGCTATGGATGTAAGAATTCCACTGATGATATTGAGTGTCGCGAAAAAGTATTGAATGACGGTGATCATTAACATTTGTTTTGGTGTTGCCTTATCTGGGCTCAATACAGCAAACCCACCAACACCTGTGATACTTGACATTATTATAGTTGGATAGGTGAGCCTATCTGCTGATTTCTTTAGTTGTAGTCTCGCGTGGTTGTGAAGCCATCTATATCCCGCAGCCCTTTCTGCCCATTTATATACGAGAGATTCTTGTTGGGGGCACCAGGATGGTTCATATTCTTGTTCCTCGCTCATACTTGTGGTTGAGAAATGTTTCTGGCACACGCGAGTGCCAATTTATCCACCATTTCGTTATACTTGTTTCCATTATGTGCCCTAACCCAACACCATTCAACATCCACACGGGAGTTTAAATTGTCCATGGCGCTCCATAATTGTTTGTTTTTCACATCTGAACCTGAACTTGTTTTCCAATTGTTTAATTTCCATTTATGTATCCAATTTGTAATACCTTGTTTGACATAATTGCTGTCTGTGTATAATTTTACTTTTTGTATTCTATTTGATACACAATATAAAAGTGCTTCATTGACGGCTGTCATTTCCATGATATTATTTGTAGTTCCAGAAGAGGCACCTGATATTTCTACTCCACAGGTGGAAATCACTCCCCACCCCCCTGGTCCTGGATTTCCTATACACGAACCATCAGTATATATTTCCATCACCATTCGTTTATTATAATATAAAATAAAACTTTTATATAATAGTAAGGATGTGTGATGTATCCGGTGCAAGCCCTGCTGCCGTTATTTCACTCAATGCCATAGGAGGACAGGATGTTCATCTTATTGAAGAAGACATCGAGAAGTCCTTTTTTCATTTTAAAAGTGATCAGAGACACACAGACTATACGCGTTTCTATAGAAAGACGCAGATAGACAATAAGACACAACAAAAATACTGGCCTTTCGGAAGTGAAGGGAACACCGTGAAAGTGACTCTAAATCCTCAATCCATGGGTGATCTTTTGGCTAACATGTATTTGGCGATTGATCTTCCTAGATGTATATATTCGCGTGACGTTGGTCATCACATTATAAAATCAATGTCGTTTCGCGTGGATGAAATTGAAATTGAAAAGATTTACGATGATTGGCAAGTTATTTACAGTGAAATGTATCTCGATACTTCAGAGAGACGAGCGAACGATTACATACTCAACCGTATGATGTATCCAGTGGATAATGTGAGAGACGAGGAGAAGTTAATTAAAAATGGATATGGTGCTCTATCAACTATCCCAACACTCATCCCACTTCGATTTTTCTTTTCACGCAAGTATGCACCTTCAGAATACGACGTGAATAAACCAAATCGTCCCTATTTACCCTTGTGTGCTATGTATCGACAGAAGATCGTGCTTGAGATTGAGTTTCACAGTTATTGGTTTTTCAGTAAACCACAGACTTCTTTTGCCGTCTCCGATCCTAAATTTTTATCTGCAACGAAACTTGATTTTCCCACCTTGGATAATTTCAGAATCATTACGGAGGAGATTACTTTATCTCAACACGATCGGGCGTATTATTTGAAAGAAAAGTACGACTTTTTGGTAAATCTTGTGTTCAGAAACCCAACGGCTGATAGTGTTCTTAACGAAAATGCGATCAAGAATAATTTGGTTCCTTCTATTCCAGTGAAAACTATTCATTGGTTCGTTCGCAAAAAAGACTATGAATATGAATTACCTATAGAGGATATTGATTACAACAGCACTCTATTCATTCCAGAATACCAAAATAAGTATGTGAAGGATGGTATAAATCTGATAGACAGTCGTTTCCGTTTTGAGAAAATATCAAGTGCGAGTATGTTTTTGAATTCTCTGGCTTTACCAGATGTGACTGTTGCTGATCACAATTATTTCAAGTATTACATTCCTCTCCAATGTCGTTTGACAACTCCAAGAAAAAACATTTACACGTATTCATTTTCTATGAATCCCATGAACATTGAATCGACTGGTAGTTTAGATTTTTCCAATTACAATTCTGACAAGACCTTCCTCGATATAAAACTTGAAGATGGTGAATATTCTACGGATGGTTATATAAAATCCCGTGTCAATAGACTTTCTGAATTGATGACACTTTATATCTACTACACGGGCTACAAGATGTTTTCATTTGAAAATGGGTATATGTCAGAAGTTAGATAAGGAAATGATACGCTGTCTCCATAAATGAGGACTGGATTTGATTTAAGTGCCCAAGAGGATATTGGAAACAACCAGGTGAAGGCGGCGGTTGATTTAATTACACCTGTTATTGAAAATTCTGTTATACTGGCATCAAAATACGCACATGCGTGTGGTCGTGATACTTTGTTAGAAGAAGATATGGTATACGCGATGAAATATTGTGTTATGCATACGGTTGGTCAAAATATTGGTTCAATTTTTCCAGAAATCTACGATGAAGAAGAATCAGATGAAGAGGATCTCGATATTGTATCAGAGGATGAGTGTCCTACGTTTAAAAAATACTCAGGTGATGATCCTTTGATGAATAGGGTGAATGAAGCATACGACAACTGGGAAAATTGGACACCGATGAGCCCAATTCAGGAATTTTTAAAAAGTGCTATAGATAATAATGGCGGCCGCCTTTAATCCAGAAGGATGTAATCTTGATGATTACAAGGGTTTCAAATACATAGATGATGATTCCGCGAGTGAATGTAGTGAATATTCTTATTTTGAAGATTTTGTATCTGATACAAATAAGAAAAAACCCAGTAAAACATTCAGGACGGTAATGACTAAAGAGGCATATCTGCCAGAATAATTTTCTAAATAATTATATATAAAAATGAGCCAAGAACTTGTCCGCAGTGTTGCCTCCGAAATTGAAGTCCAGTCCCTCACTGCGATTGTTGGTGGTTTCTCCTTCGCCGCCGCGATCGCGTGGATGGATGTCGTTCGTTTCCTCACCCAGAGCATTATCAAGGTGAACAAGAATGGTGGTTCCCACTACACGTTGACTGCCCTTTTCACGACCCTTCTTTCTATTATGGTGTTCATGATTGTTCGCAACCTCAACAAGAATGTCGCCAAGCCCCAACAACCAATCTATGCGGTCACTCGTTAAGTTTACCGTGCCATATACAGCACAAGTATTCCCATAATAAGTATAATCGCTATAGCAACATACACTTTATATTTTTCCCATCTATCAGGATCCTCAAATTCAGGGACGCTGATTGGTGGTGGTAATGTCAAATCTCGTTTTATTTTTAGTGTATTTTTGAGTCGATCTTTACAACATTTAATTTTGAGTTTGAGTGAATAGTTTGTATTCCTAAAATCATACGGGACAAGTTTCCCATCACTTGGATAGAAGAATTCAAACTTCAGACTTGGAAGTGTTTTAATTTTACCAGATGTAAAATCGTGTTCTATTAGATCGTGTTGTCCAATGTAGTTTGTAAAATCTTTATTTTCCAAGTGAATTTTACCAGTATAGAATGGATTTCCTTGAAATATATCCTGTCCCATAACATCTGAACCACAACTCAAGCGAAGCATCAACGCATTTGGTCCATTAAGTTGTATGGCACCAGACCGAAGCACTGCCCCCGAGGATGATACATCAGTCGCTGGAAATCCTAAAACTTCGTGTGGCGTTGTGAGTGGGACATTTTCTGCGTATCCGTTGGTTCCACTAAAAAACTTGAATGTAAAATTGTTAGAGCCTCCATTGAACACGAGGGACGACGTATTACTGTCAAATACTACGGTTTCTACATTTGTTGACAACGTCGTAAGTTTGGATTGTAATTCCACAGCGAGTGCATTTCCGTCTGAATAATTTTTAGAGTCTAAAGAGACTGTAATACCATCGACATCGAACGTGTTATTTGTGGCACATATCGTGGTCTGGGGTGTAAATATTTTACCCGATAGTATTGTAATTTTAGAGACTTCAAATATTTCCTTGTCCAATTGAATTTCAAAACTATTTGGATTTGCAAAAGTATTTGGATCTCTATCTCCACTGTTTATATTGAGAACGTAATCGCTCACACTCATTAAAATGTATGTATAAAATTTTAATGAATGTTTTGGTTCATATGTATTTAAGTTTAATCGGACAAGTTGTGCGCCAATGGGTTATTTGCGAGTTGTCTCTTGGCAATGCCGAGGTCAAGGCGAGTATTAGGTTGTCCCTTGTATGGGTTGAGATTTTGGTGTTCTGGAAGCACATATTGTTGCGTCCATCCGGCGCTGACTGGATTGACACGACCATCGTATTTCGTATTATCTGAGCGAACCGCTGTGAGAGCCCCACTTTGATTGAGTGGCCCCGCACGAACATTCATACGACCCGCGTTCCCTGGACGGTCAGGGCTTGAGCGTCTGTTATTGTATCGGAGACCCAACTTCATGAGTTCCTCTGGAGTTCTGACTTGGGACCCAACGGCACCAAGGACAGAAGAATTGACATAGGCACCGTGGAAACTTGAAACACCTGGAGCCACGCGATCGTTGTATTGATACTGTTCGTCGCTGATGTCTGACTTGTTTCGCGTTGGGTCTTGGGACAAGGTTTCGGCACCAATAAAGTGCTTTCCTGGGGCAAAATTGAGACCATCTGTGCGAGTAGATGTTTCGGCACGGTTTGTCGTGCGTTTGGTGCGTTCGTGGCTTTGGCGTCCAGCTTCTCCTGTAAGAGCCCCTCCTTGGCCTTGGGCACGACCTGGGACATTTGGAAGACGTTCTGGAAGGAAAGCCGTCTTTTCTGGGCGATTATAACCAACGCCCGCTTGGAGTTGACCACGACCACCTGAGGTGTCCCCAGCTGGTCCGACCCGTCCGGGGAGAGTGGTCAAACGGTAAGCACCAACATTTTCTGGCATAGCACGGAACATTTGTTGGAAACCACCTGCGGCTGGAACATCAGCCGCGAGACCAAGACCTGGACCAACTTGTTGCTTCTCAACGGGGGACAAGTTATTCATTCGTCCATCGACAGAGAAACGGTCCTTCATATCCATAATTTCTTGACCGCTACTGCGTTCTTGTTTCACAATATCACCAAATGGGGAAATAACTTGATTATCTGACAAGGCTCGCTCTTCGCTATTCACACGGAAATCGGTATTCAACTCGGCTCTAGGGACACTTCGCGTGTCCTTGAAGTCCGATGGGAGTTCTGCTGTGGGGGGTTGTCTCATATAAGTTTCAGTACCACCACTGGTTTTACCTGAATTGCTTAATGATCGACCTACAAAAGCAAGTCCCATTACGGCCAAAACGGACAATGGATCAGCCATTTATTAATTGTTGATATTTTTATTATATCGCATATCAAACAGGCTGTTCTGAAGTTCGGCGCGTGAGCTGACTGGATCGTATGTACGGGGGAGAGGAGGAACTGGCATAGATTTGTGCACTGGAAAAAGGTTCTTTTCGTAAATATCAACAGCCGTATTTTTGAATTCATCCGTTGATTGTGGGCGAAGTTCGTCGCTATATTCAATCAAGTGTGCTGGGGCACCCTTACCAGCCATATATGGAGCAGTCCCATACAACATGGTATTTGGTCGGCTCCCGTAATTTTGACTTGACGATTGTGGATGGTTGAATACATGATCTAAGGCGGAACTTGTGGGGATAGCAGGATTTTGAAGTCTCATTAAATCTGGTTGGAGCTGAAAAGGATCTAACGCCATTTTATTATCTACTAAGAATATTTATCGTCGCTTATTACCATCAAAATCAAGACCTCGGAATTGTTCGAGTTGAGAACCTCGGGCGTCTGGACTACACACACCGGTGTCTGATTTACAAATGGGCGCAAATTTTTCACCATACAACCACTCCGCAAAACCAGTTTGATCGCCTGGGATAGTAGTCACGGGCATAGATACAAACTGACGAGACGCAGAATATCGTTGTTGGTCAGGAAGTGGGGAACGCGAACGACCCGCGTCAAAGGGAAGAGTATCTTGTAAGTTTTGTTTAACCAAGTGGGCAACAGATGGACCATAACACGCCGATGGGCGGTTGGGACGATCGGCATAATCCGACATCAAAACATTACCCATGGGATTGTCTCGCGTTGGAACTTGACAGTTGCCACGAGCCTGGTCGTCTGAAAATGGTGGTCTATACATACCCTCCTTAATCATACCATTTTTGTACATGATGTACACAATGGCAGCCATCATTATACCCAACACGAAAATACGAGTGTCTCGGCGAATAACATAAACTATACAAGACGCATAAATAATAAATCGTAAAGTTGCATTTACCCGTTCTTCTGAAGATTGGGTTCCGACTGGCCAAAATTCAAAAACCTTATTCACATCAAAGAGAATAAGTGGATTATCAAAAGCCGTCTCCATTTATTATATTATAGTTATTTATTTTTTCAACATACCACCAAGGAAACCCGACATCATCTTCTGTAAGGCAGCCTCATCCAAGGAACCATCGCCGTTTTGCATCTTATCGGCTGTATCCTTCGCCAACTTTTCAATCATATTCAAAGTTTCAGCGGGAACGGCAGAAATAGCCATACCAAGCATGTAAAGCGTTTGCAAATACTGCCAAATCGCATCCTTCACCTTGGGGCTCGTCTTACCCCAGAGTTCACCAATACTCAAATCCTTAATGAAGTCAATAGTCGCGATGTCGTTGAGAATGAAAGAATCATCTTTGTTGGAGATTTTATCAGAATATTTACCAATACCAGTCATGTAAGCGTCAACACACTTACGGGGGTTGGTGCTTCGAAGTAATTCGAACGATGTCATGAACTTTTTAATTCCAGACTCCTTGGGGAAGGTCTTGTGAAGTTCAGCCAGAAACTGTCCCATCATATCGTTGAATGCAGAAACAGACGCCATTTATTATATATACTTGATATAATCTTTAAGTTTAAAATGGCTCTGCGGAAAGTATTTCTTTTTGGGCAATACCATTATCCACTATAAAGTAGACCATCACGGCATTCAATACCGCTGGTCGCAAATAATAACTAAGTTCTTTCTTGGGTTCATTGTTCATTTGACCCTTAATGTACAAATATCCCGCTGTCAATCCAGCGGCGACCATCGCGGCACCCATTGGGTCGCGGAGTGTATCTGTAAGTTCCATTTACATATAACGGAGTTTTTTTGTTCGCTGTTCTGGTGCGTCATCAAACAAACTGGATTCTTGTTCTGGAGTTTCAGATGTGTTAATGGTTTTAAACTCACCACCACCGACTTCGGTGTCAAAAGGAACCGAACTCTCTGGACCCATTGCCTGAACTTCACCCTCCTGTTCACCAGCTTCATTGTGTTCCTCGGCCAAGTGGTGGTCTGGTTGTGGTTCAACGTCGTGTCCTGGTGGCACATATCCCTCTTCAACTGGCCCCTGTTCCTGTCCTTCTTCGAGACCTTCACCTTCTTGGTGTTGTTCGACATCTTCATCGTCAATTGGGTCGCTTTCTTCAACATCGTATTCATCTTGGCCGGCATCTTGGTTCATGTAGGTCTGAAGAATGTGCTGCACTGGAATCAGTTCCTTAATGGTCGCTTCAATAGCCTTACTAAAACGTTCAAAAAGTTCCTTATCACGAACATACTCAGACTGAACAACGTTGAACACATGGGGATCGTTATACAAATCACGAGCGACGTTATTGTAGCATGTCTGGACGAACACTTCATTCGTTGGTAGTTTCAAAGAGAGTTTCTTATTACCAGCACGAAGACGAACAGAAGACAAAATCTTCACATGACTCACAAAAACAGCAGCCAATAAATCACCAAACCATGAACATTTATTCATTATGTTGTCTGTATGTTGTTTGGACATGGCATTGGACCAGTTTGGAACCTCCTTCAATAACTTTTGAAGCATCTGAAGAACCTTACGATTGTTAGAGAGTGTCGTCGCCTCCTGGAACATTTTGTCAAAAACTTCTATCATAACTGGGGCCATCAACTCACAGAGTTTGTCGGTGTACTCTTTTTTAGCCTCAACGAGGATTGCGAGATTGTTATCCATTTTATGATAAAAGTGTGTTTTTTTTGAGGTGGGAGTACGCACCCTCTCTACTTTTTACGGTACTTGTCTGCAGCCTTTTTCAAATTAATAAAAGTTGGAAACTCTATGTCATCTTCTGGCTCTATTTTTTCCTCTTCCCTGGGTTTTTTAGATTTATTGGTGGTCACAACCCAGCATACATAAATAGAAAAGGGTTTAATAACATGTGCTTCAAAACCACCAATAACAAATTGGCGACACAAATAATCAACAGCCATATATCTATCAAATGTAGGAAAACCGAATACAAAAGATGGAACTGTGAGTATTGTGTGCTTGTATCCCATCTCCGTGGATTGTTTTATCTTTCTACAAAATTGTTCGTAAATTCGTTTATATATCTCCTTTCGTATACGTTTACGCTCATAGTCAACTTTAACTACATCGGTGATACGAAGCATCCCATTAATATTTACGCAAATTTATTTTTTACCAAATCCAACTCACTTTTTCTCAATTGTCCCTTTTCCTTGATCATCTCATACTTGAAAAATTCTTGACCGACGCCATCTGAAGTATAAGCACCAACATTCGTTGGGGATTGAATGCCCATGGGTTGAGTTCGCGCCCCGAGCACTTTATTCGTGTCGTAGTCAAGGTCAAGGGTCACAGCAAAACCAAAAGCAAATCCTGAATTACGAACAAACATGAACATCACTCGGACAATCTTTTCGTAAGTCACGACATGCTCATATTGCTTAATGTCAGATGTCTCAATGATGTATGTGCATTCACCAAGTTTATCTGAAACATATTTGTTTGATGCGAGGGCAATCTCCTGGAAATGGTAGGGATCCACTTTGAGATTGACCTGTTTGTATACATTCAAGTTTTCAAGTTCGTCGTTGAGTGTCACGTATTCAGGGGATTTTTTGTGTCCAGCAAAGCCAAACATCTCAGAGAAACCCTCCTTCTGAACATTGAGCAGTATGAACACAATCAAAAGAAGAAATGCCAATTTTGTCAATGACATCTCGCTTATATTAAGTTGCGTTATTTTTTTTCACAAATAAAAAGTGAAATACTATAAGATGTCCCTACTTGTATACAGTCCAAAGTGTTCGCACAGTAATGATTTAATTGATTATCTGAACAGACATCCTGAATTTAAAAATCATGTTAAATTTCACAACATCAACACCCATGGCCTTCCTCAGCAAATGCGAACAAAAGTGAAAAGTGTTCCAACACTTCTGACCAATAATGGAAAAATATTGGTAGGTAGAGAAATCAAAAATTGGTTCGAATCTTTACTTCCAAACAAAGAAATCAGAAACTGTGATTTCAGCGGAGGGAAGTGTTCATTCGCTTCACTCGACGATGATGATGACGATGATTTTGGTTCTGGATTTTCAATAGATAGTTATGGTCAATCTCTCCAGCCTGCGATGACTCCAGAACTCCAACAAAGAATTACAATGGACGTAAAAGACGCATACACCGATGCGAACGCACCATCAAACTGAACATAAAGAGTTCATTGCCTAAGTAATTTAGAGATGAAACTATCAACTGTGCAAGCATCCGCCATTAAGGCATGTTTCGAGGTTCTCAAAGATATTCTCAATGATGTCAACATATATTTCAAACCAAACGGCGTGTACATTACAACTCTGGACACGGCGAGGACGTCGCTCATAGATTTGTTCTTGGCAGCGGAAAATTTTGAAGAGTATGAATGTAAGGAACCAATCATTGCAGGTGTCAATATGTCTAATACCTTCAAACTTTTGAAATCCATTACAAATAATGACATTCTCCAGTTGTCCATAGACTGTAAAGAATTCATGAATGTGGAAATTGTAAGTGAAAATAAAAAGACGACAACCAAATTTGAATTGAAACTCCTCGACATTAACGAAAATGTCTACGAAGTTCCAGAAATTCCGATGACCATCGCTACATCCATACCATCCGTGGATTTCCAAAGGATATGCAGAGACATGAGCAATATTGGCACGGAAATTCTTATTCGAAGAGAAAAAAATAAAATTTCATTGAGTTGCAATGGAGATTTTGCAAATCAAGAAACATCAATTGAATGTGTCGATACCGTGGACAAAGTTCTTGAAGGCATGTATTCGTTGAGATATCTAAATATATTTACGAAAGCGACGAGTATGTGTTCGAGTGTTCAGGTGCTCCAGGAAAATGAAAACAGGTTCTTAATTCTTAAATATAGTATTGCAAATTTAGGAGAATTGCGTTTCTATCTCGCAACTAAGACGGAGGTCGAATAGTTCCACTTGTTTTAAAAGCTTTTACATTATTCAAAACATCAGAAATCACCAAATATGGATACTCCTTTTCAAGAGTTTCCTTCGTAAACGAAAAAATATCCTGGATAAGAATGTCTTCACCGTAAAAGTTATTCTTAGGGCCAGCAAATCGTTGTATCGCTTTAGTCACGTCGCGCGACACTTGACCATCATCGTTCATGAGAACGGCTCGGACGATGGGCATTGTGAATTGCATGTCACGTGGTTCCCGTGGGGGCCAGGCGTATTCAAAATCAGTCGCCAGATATTTGTAAACTTTATTTCGGTAGTAATATTTGACATGAATCAAACACTTTCGGATATTTGAGGGTATGGGATCCTTCGTTAAATCAACATGTGTAATGTCAGCAAAGTGCGTGGTATTGTAGGGTGACCAATATTCTTCCTCTTTTATCCAAAAATCATTTGATATAATATACTGTGAATCAGCGTCTGGATCTATGGTATATTCCAATGTCCGATAAATAATCTCATAGTCCCGATGCCAAGTCAAACTTCTATATGTATCGTAGACCCATAGTATAACAGGGGTTAAAAGTTTAAGAAACATTTATTAATAATGGAAGGTAATTTTTTAAGCAGATTTAATAACACACTCGAAGAATATGCTGAAAAAATTAAAACTGATCCAACATCTAAAGCCATATATGAGGCGGAGATGGCAGAGTATATAATCAAGTGTATGCCTTACATGGATAAACACGCCGAGGCGGATGAAAACGGCATGAAAGAAACAAGAGACAATGTGTTTAATTGTAAAGTTAAAAAGGGTCTCGAAAGAAAAGACATCTATATGGATTACTTAGCCAATGTAGAAAATGTAAACATAGACAAACCATTCATAAGGAAACAAGATATTTGCGAGGCGTGTGAATCAAGTAATCTTATATTCCTGACTGACACAAGTGATATTGTATGTGATAATTGCGGAAGGATAGTCGCCACCATAGCAGGGGAAGAACTCACCTATAGAGAAGAACAAGAATCAACCGAGAAGATTATAAACTATTCATACAAGAGAGAAAACCATTTCAACGAATGGCTTTCACAATTCCAAGCACAGGAAATGACAAATATTCCACCAGATGTCATAGAAAAATTGAGATTAGAACTCAAAAAACTAAAAATCAAAAAGTTGGAAGAAATTACACACGCAAAGGTGAGGGGATTGTTGAAGAAATTGAAATTGAACAAATATTATGAACACGTCCCCTACATTACAAACATATTGAATGGAATTAAACCACCTAATATGCCTTCGGAATTAGAAGAGCGATTACGGATCATGTTCAAAGATATACAAAAACCGTTCGACCGACACTGTCCAACGGAAAGAAAAAACTTTTTAAGTTATTCGTACGTCTTGTACAAATTTTGTGAACTTCTAGGGGAAGATGAATATTTACAATATTTTCCATTGCTGAAGTCAAAAGAAAAATTATACCAACAAGATGTTATTTTCAAAAAGATTTGTAATGAACTCAAGTGGGAGTTCATTGCAACCATTTAAAGAATTGATACGAATTTAAAGAAAATGAAGAAAATCATTTTTGTATTTCAAATGTCCTACTACTATTTGAGAAAGTCCTTGCAGACACTCTACGATGGTCTCAGAGATCCAAGTGGATTTTATGAAGAAGAAAAAAAACAGGCTGAAATAATTAAAAGAGTGCTTCCTATGCTCGTAGCATCGTCTATTCTTCAGAGCGACCTTCACGTACAGGAACAATAAAACCAGTGATTACATATTTAGAATTTCGAGTTAGAATTTCATCACTTCTGTGGATATTTGTCCAGGTTGAGGGAAATATAAGTAATTTACCAGTCTCTGGTCGAACTTTTAGTCCGTGTGTAAAAGAAGTACAACCACCATCTTCTTCTTCAAGAGTATTTAAATACCATATGTATGCTAAATATCGGATTTGATGAGGATCAGAATCATCGTGCCATTTGTAATATTCACCTCTCCTATATCGCTGTATTTGATATCCAGTATCTTCGAAACCCGTTGTTTTATAAAATGAATTTACATTCACATCTTTTAAAACAGTCTCACAATGTTCAAAATATTGCTTAAGTCCATCACCAAGTTTAGAATATAATATTGTATCAATATCTTTCCAATCTTTATATGAACATAAACTCAAATCTGTACTTCTTTTAGCATCACTAAAACCAGACATTGTCTCACCTGGTTTTTTACGCATGTCCCGTTCAAATCTTCTTATAATAGTATTACATACATCTTTAGATAAATTTTCATTTATAATAAGTGTTAGTGTATCCTCCATTATTATTTACTACTATTACGAGTTTATCCTTTATATGGATGTCTATGAACCCATAAATTACATATCCATTTATCCCCTGAAATGACAGGCTCACCAGCGTGAAGTGCTTTACCACACACTAAACCATAGTTGTCTAAATTGTTAAATTTTAAAACATCACCAGCCTTGAGTTTATATTTTTTGTCCAAGGTTGGAAAGCTTGTGTGTCCACCCTCATAATCATCAGTCAAGGCGATTATGAAGGTATACAATCTTTTGTTTGCGTAATCTCGTTCGGGGCATACTTTGGGATCATGACACGCATCGTAGTGGGGTTTGTAAAAACCGCCTTGTTTGTATCGCAATACCTGGAGATCTTCACAATTTCGTAAAGGACGATCACATCTCGACATACATTTTTGTATCACTTGGCGCACTACTGGATCATCTGCAGACAACCAAGCAGTTTGACTATCTCGAATACTTGTATTTATTTCTTTCTTACCAACTTGTGATGAACTTAATTTACCTTCAGCCACTTTCATGATGTGCTGTCTCTCTTCATCTGTAATCAATTGTCTGTATACGACAGGCTTCTTGTAGGTGGGTAGTAAAAATAATACCAAAATTATTAAAACAATTACAACGTAATACATACTATCATAGGTATTTATTTTTTTTTACTATTTTCTAAATTCCCATTCATCATTTATATAGGGTATGACACATTTATATCTATCTGATATGGTAATAAGTGAATCATTCGTATATTCTACCAATTTACCCAATAATTCAGAAATTTCTTCCTTCTTATCCTTGTTCAAAACAAATTGTCGGAGAAGATCGCCACCCGTATCTACAAACATCTGAAGAACATTACGCATATCCCTCTTCTTTTCACGAGACTTTTCGCGTCTCTGAACTTTTTTCATAAAGTCCAACTCTGAAAGTTCATGCAACATATATGCCATTCGTAAATCTTTGTTGTCTTCTTGTGGAACATTGTACATGAAACGAAGTTCGATGCGTTCAACGTGAATAATAGCACGATGAATATTTATGAGTCGTCTATCAATATGGGATAGAGGAAGCCGTTCAACCACATATCGTCGGGAGATGTTAAGCGCGCCACACATTTCATATATATCGGGCATACCACCACACGGAATATCCCCATGCTCCCTTGAATGTATTCCAGATTTTAGTTTAAACTCATAATAATGTGGATTGTGAATACGACCAGTGTCTATCTGTAAAGTTGTCCAATCAAATGCCGTATGACACGAAGGACACCACATCTGGTGGCATCCATCTATGAATGTAATCATAGTTCCACAACTCGGACACCCCTTCGTATCCTTCTTCAAAAGTTCCATCGTCTCCACTTTTTGTGGATCACACACGTGACCATCCTCCTTCTGCTCATTACATTTATTACATATGTGTGATTCACAAACACCACACTTCCATTGTGTGCTCAAAAATCCACGACAATCTTCAATTGGACACTTACGAACAAATTTTCGTCGCTCACCTTCATCACCCAAGGAAATAGATGTATGTCTCAATATATGAATATTTTCGGATAAAATATTTCGTTGATCAATCAATGTTTCAATATGTTCCTGAACTTTATGTAAATGACGCATATATTCACGCGCCTTCAATTCACGAGAGACAAACTCCTGTGTCGCAGGCATCAAAATCTTTTCCTTTTCAAGTAATACCTTTTCACGATGTGAACGATATATACCATTTCTAAAACTTTTAGTGCAATTTCCGTCTATAAATTCCCTGTTCCACAGGTTCTTACATTCCATACAATGGGCATCTTGAACGGTAGATAATAAATATGTCTGAACACATGTACGACACGAAGAATAATCACAAAATGCGCAAGAAACACTTTTGTGATTAGTGAGATTATATGAATCACGACACACTGGGCATTCCATTCTTAAGATAAAAATGCCGTAATCCTTTAAATTAATTTAAATTTATATGCGATAGCTATACGAAACACGTTAGAGTTTCTATATGGACTAAGTCCCCTATGTTCCAATTTAGAATCAAAAAGAACACCCCTGTTCAATAGAGGTTCGACTGCTATTATTTTTTTGTCATTGCTATCCCTGAACAATGTGTGCCCACCTGTTTCATCTACATTGTATTCATTTATATCACTCAAGTAAAGAAGAAAAGTATAAGTGCAATCATCTACATCGTCTCGGTGATAGGAACCATCACTACCTTGCATGTGCCCATTAGCCATAACTCGTAATAATTCGAATTTCATATCAAACGCTTCATTTATTTTTTCAAATATTGTTTTAGTAAAAAGTTCGTCTTGAGACAAATCTATACCCCAAAATGTGAGGGGAGATGAAGGACTTGACGTAACTTTAAGAGACCATTTAGAACCATTTATGAAATCAACCGCATCATATAAAATGTTAGGAGGTAAAAAATCATCAACAATACGAATGTCCATAGTTACTCATAAATTGTTCGTCGTCTTTAAATATGCTGTCGCATCCAATTACGATCGTTTTTAAATTTATTTGATAATTTGGGATCTTTGTATTTGAACAACGAAGACAAACGCGTAAGTTTCCTGAATATACGCAAGGGTCGCTCACCACCCTTGATGGCCTTGGACAAGGCACGGTGTCGAGATAATTTACTTTTGTTTTTTATATCATGGTATCCGTATTTTGAAAGAGGCATTATATATTTACACAACTTTTTTTTTACAATTTCGAAATTATATTTAATTTAACTTTCCTCTTTTGATTTTCAAACTTTTCTTTACGCTTTGTAAGATTATTCCCAAGACGCATAGTAAACACCTTGTGATCAGCTTTATTTGTTTTCTTAATAATACTTTTATTCATTTCTGTTTTAAAAGCAGCCTTGTCTCTCAATAATTTTTTAAGATTTTCAATGTTTTTAAGAGTTGTTGCTTCTCTTGTAGCCTTTTCCCACCCACGACGGTAAATTCCAAGGGGCCCTGTAATTGTTTTTTGTATTTCTGAAATCAATTCACTTTTTTTTCTATTTAAATTTTTATTCATTGAACGAGTCACCACTCTGGTGGTGCGGACATTATTTATTTTTTTTTGTTCTTTCTCCATCTCCTTTTCGATTTTATTAGCCATAAATTTGTTTATGTTTCTTGATATAGCACTGATATTATTAGTTCTTCTAATAAACTGTGGTCTATTTTTCAAGTTTACTTTTTTATTTCCAAGCATTTTCACTAACTGTCTTTGACGAGACAATTCGTTGGCAGCCTTCTTGTTGGCAGCCTCCTTGGCGATGCGTTCCTGAT
>Ga0222714_10001868_pt1 | contig 23181 bp, 30 predicted proteins | sample C33_3DmetaG_FD_165048 | JGI IMG/M metagenome (GOLD analysis project Ga0222714, IMG submission 165048) | Estuarine water microbial communities from San Francisco Bay, California, United States - C33_3D | ecosystem: Environmental > Aquatic > Marine > Unclassified | place: USA: California...
TAAAAATTATATTGGTGATTGGGGCCCTCAAAAATGAGGGCCCCAATCTTTCTAAAGTAGAAAAAATCCAAGTTGCGGTTTATTGCTTATGAAACGAATGAGTTTAAAGCACCAACAACAAAAACTAAAAGCATCCAAAGTGCTGAACCAGAGAATACGAGACCTTTTGAAGATGCCCATCCTTCAGGTGATGCAAGAAGTACAGGTACACCAATTACAAGAGCTAATGAAAGTCCAATAAAAGCAAGAAGTGTAAGTTGAAAGATAAAAAGCATAGGATTAAATTCCTTAAAAAATGATTTTTAGCTCAAAGTTTTAAGTCTTAATATATATTGTTTAATATACTAATATAGGATTTGTTTATTTAAGAATAAACAATCCGGATATTTCAAAGATAGTACAAAAACTCTCTTGATCACCAAAAAGACAAATCCTCGAGCTACTTCTATGATAACATTTTCATTTAAATCTGCCCAGAAATTAGAGTAATATTTCTAAAAAACTGAAAAAATAAGACATTAAAATAATTTTCAGTTTAAATTTAATTTGTAATAGATTACAATATATTCACAATAAATCTGGTTCGGTAGCTCAGTGGTAGAGCAGGGGACTCATAATCCCAAGGTCACAGGTTCAATCCCCGTTCGAGCCAATAATTTTCCGATTTGTGCCTTAAGCTTGCCCTGTTTAATTTCCTTAAACCTACAAAATAATTAACAAAATAAACTACAAACAATAATTAGATTTTATATTATAAGAGTACAAATTCTTTGGTTCATTCTTCTGGAATATTCAAAAGTTTTTTAGTTATTTTTAATCCATTGTAATGGACCTTCAATTTTTATGATTGACTTCATTCAGCGCGTCGTTGTAACTCAAAAATCAACAATGCTTCTTGAGTCTGAACGTTATACGTTCGATGTGGACGTACATCTTAACAAAACAGACATTAAAACGCTTATTGAGGACCTCTATGGGGTTCATGTGATTTCCGTAAATACTCATCGTCTTCCACGTCGTAAAACACGATTTGGCGGAATGAAAGCACGTACTAAACGTGCAATTATCCGTTTAAAAGCTGGCGATACTTTACCTATTTTTGACTAATATGGCTCTTCGTTTTTATAAAGCATATACTCCAGGAACACGTAACCGTTCGGTATCTGATTGTACAGATTTAACAAAGACTCGTCCTGAAAAGTCTTTAACTCGTTTAGTACACCGTTCGCACGGTCGTAATAACCGTGGAGTAATTACGTGTCGTCACCGTGGTGGTGGGCACAAACGTTTATACCGTCAAATTGATTTCCGTCGTAATAAATATGAAATGGCGGCAACAGTTCAGACAATTGAATATGATCCAAACCGTAATGCACGTATTGCACTTGTAGAATACGAAGATGGAGAAAAACGCTACATTTTACATCCGAATGGATTAGAGATTGGTGATTCCATTATTGCAAGTGAAACTGCTGCAAACTCAATTGGAAATGCATTACCATTAAGTGCTATGCCTTTAGGGGTACAAGTACACAATATTGAAATGCACCCGAAAAAAGGTGGGCAACTTGTTCGTTCTGCTGGCGCAGTAGCACAACTTGTAGCTAAAGAAGGAGAATTCGTAACATTACGTCTCCCTTCTGGTGAAGTTCGTCTTGTTTCAAAAAAGTGTTGGGCTACAATTGGTCAAGTCGGAAACATGGATGCAATGAACCTTTCCCTTGGAAAGGCTGGTCGTTCACGTTGGCTTGGAATTCGTCCAACAGTTCGTGGTAGTGTAATGAACGCTGTGGATCACCCACATGGTGGAGGGGAAGGACGTTGTCCAATTGGACACCCACAACCTCGTACTCCATGGGGGAAAATCGCTCTTGGTGTTAAAACTCGTACACGTAAAAAGTACAGCGATAACCTTATTCTTCGCCGTCGAAAAGTTTCATAAATTTTTTTATACCGTATGGCTCGTTCTCTCAAAAAAGGACCTTTTGTTGCACATAAGCTTATGAAAAAGATTGAGCTTCTTCATGCAAAAGGTGAAAAGACAGTAATTCAGACTTGGTCACGAAGTTCAACAATCACCCCAATCATGATTGGACATACTATCGCTGTTCATAATGGACGCGAACATATTCCAGTTTTTGTAACGGATCAAATGGTTGGTCATAAACTTGGTGAATTTAGTCCTACTCGTACATTCCGTGGGCACGTAAAGACTGATAAAAAGTCTAAACGTTAATTTATTTCCCCACATCTCATTTCCTAAATAGAAAAATATCATGGGTCAAAAAGTTCATCCGATTGGATTTCGAATTGGTGTAACACAAACTCACCGTTCACAATGGTTTGCTAAACCAAAAGATTATGCAAAACTCGTTGAAGAAGATCTCGTAATTCGTGAATTTGTTCAACGCCGACTTCCTGAAGCAGGAATTTCTCGTTTAAACATTTCACGTCAAGTAGATCGTATTGAAATTGAGTTTTTCACTGCACGTCCACGTGCACTTGTAGGAGCAAAAGGAGAAACTTTAACTCAACTTCGTGATGAGATTAAAGCAAAACTTCCAGATACTCGTAACGTTGCATTATATGTAACAAAAACACAACAGCCAGAAATGGAAGCAATTTGTATTGCTGAAAACATTGCTGAGCAACTTGAAAAACGTACGCCATTCCGTCGCACGATTCGCCAATCGATTATGCGTGCTCGTAAAGCTGGGGCAGAGGGGATTAAAGTTCAGATTTCTGGACGTTTAAATGGTGCTGAAATCGCTCGTCATGAATGGGCTCGTGAAGGTCGTGTACCTTTACACACTATTAGTGCCGATATTGATTACGCAACAGCTCGTGCCCAAACAATTTACGGAATTTTAGGAATTAAAGTATGGGTTTGTAAGGGGGAAAAATCATGTTAAGTCCAAAGCGAACAAAGTATCGTAAACCGCACCGTGGAAACCGTAAAGGAATCGCACTTCGTGGTAACACAATTGCATTTGGGGATTTTGCTCTTCAAGCACTTGAACCAGGATGGATTACTTCACGTCAAATTGAAGCGGGACGACGTGCAATGAGTCGTTATGCAAAACGTGGTGGACAATTATGGATTCGTATGTTCCCAGACCGCTCCATTACAGCTCGCGCCGCAGAAACTCGTATGGGTGCTGGTAAAGGTGCTCCAGAATTTTGGGTGGCTATCGTCCAACCAGGGAAAATTCTTTATGAACTCGGTGGTGTAACAGAAACTATTGCACGTGCATCAATGCGTATCGCAGCATATAAAATGCCGGTAAAAACTAAGTTCCTTATCCGTGACGGGTATACGAAGGCCGATTAAGTTTCCAATTTATTTTTGTTTTATCTTGGCGTTTGCCAAATTTAATCCATACTTTTTTCTTTATATGATTCAACCACAGACTTATCTTGAGGTTGCTGATAATACTGGTGCACGTAAATTAATGTGTATTCGTGTATTGAACCGTCGAGTTGGACATATTGGTGATGTGATCGTTGCTGTTGTAAAAGAAGCATTACCAAATATGCCAGTAAAAAAATCCGAGGTTGTTCGTGCAGTAATTGTACGTACAGCTCACACTATTCAACGTGACAACGGTATGTCGATTCGTTTTGACGACAATGCTGCTGTTATTATTAACAAAGAGGGAAACCCACGTGGGACACGTGTGTTCGGTCCAATCGCACGTGAATTACGTGAACGCGATTTTATGAAAATCGTTTCTCTCGCCCCAGAAGTTCTTTAACTTTAACTGTATGATTCAACGACTTCATAACTCGTACTTAACAAAAGTACAACCAACTCTTTCAGCCAAATTTAACTACAAAAACACTCACGAAATTCCACGTCTTGAGAAAATTGTGATCAACCGTGGAGTAGGAAGTGCATCACAAAACAGTAAGTTACTTGAATCTTTATCGAACGAATTAATGACCTTAGCCGGACAACGTCCTGTAATTAAGCGTGCAAAAAAAGCAATTGCTGGCTTTGGAATTCGTGAAGAGATGCCTATTGGTTTAACAGTAACCCTTCGTGGTGAGCGTATGTATGCTTTCTATGATCGTCTTGTAAACCTTGCACTTCCGCGTATTCGTGACTTCCAAGGTATTAGTCCAAAAAATTTTGATGGACATGGTAACTTTACACTTGGACTTACTGAACAGCTCATGTTCCCTGAAGTAAGCTATGAAAGTATTGATCAAGTATGTGGTATGGATATTTCTATTGTTACTACATCGAAGACTGATCAAGAAGGTCATGCTTTATTAAAAGAACTTGGGATGCCATTTAAAGCAGGTTCAGTAAATTAATATATTTTTATTGACAACATGGTAAACGACACAATTAGTGATATGCTTACACGATTACGCAATGCGTACCTTTCAAATAAAGAATCTACTTCTTTGAAAGCAACTCGTGTAGTCAAAGATATTGCTCAAGTATTAGTACAAGAAGGCTTTCTTGGCCCAATGGAACAAGAAGAAAACGGATTTTTTAAAGTAAATTTAAAGCGTGGTGTAAAACAATTTGAACGCGTAAGTACTCCTGGAGTTCGAGTTTATGCAAACCATAAAGATCTTCAGCCAGTATTAAATGGGATGGGCATTGCCGTAATTTCAACATCACAAGGAATCATGACTGACCGTAAAGCGCGTGCTTTAGGGCTTGGTGGAGAAGTTCTTTGTAAAATTTGGTAAGCCATGACGACTAATCGCGAACTCATTGAAATGGAAGGTTTTGTCGTGGAGTCACTTCCAAATGCTATGTTTCAAGTTGAACTCGAAAATGGCTTTCAAGTTCTTGCACATATTTCTGGTAAAATTCGACGAAATTCAATCAAAATTCTTCTTGGAGATCGAGTAACCGTTGAATTAACACCTTATGATCTTACAAAAGGTCGCATTACTTATCGTTTACGAAAAAAAGATCGTTCATAATGAGTACACCTCTTGTTGGATAACTATTTATTTGGTAATACTTTATTATGGCAACAAAACAGCGTAAAATTACGCAAAAGAAAACACGTCGCAAAGTACAACGTGGAGTAGTTCACGTTTATGCGACATTTAATAACACATTAGTAACAATCAGTGATCGTTCTGGTCTTGTTATTGCATCTTCATCCTCTGGAGCCTGTGGATTCCGTGGAGCCCGTAAGGGAACACCTTTTGCTGCACAAACAGCAGCAGAAGCTGCAGTACGTAAAGCTCTTGAATACGGTTTAAAATATGTAGATGTAATGGTAAAAGGACCAGGTGCAGGTCGTGAAATGGCAATTCGTGCCCTTCAACAACTTGGATTAGGAGTTACTTTAATTCGTGACGTAACACCTTTACCACATAATGGGTGTCGTCCTCCGAAAAAACGTCGCGTATAATTTGCTTTACGTTTCGTTTTTAAGTCATTTCAGTGAAATCATCACAACGTCCACCGTTCTATTCAATAAACTTTATGATTAAAGCAGCGGCAACACTCAAATCATTAGAATTTAATCGTGACAATTTAACTAACTGTTACGGTCGATTAAGTTTTGGTCCAGTAAACCCAGGTCAGGGGCTTACCATTGGAAATGCACTTCGTCGCATTTTATTAAATGATTTACCGGGCATTGGGGTTATTGGGGCTGAGATTGATGGTGTTCAGAGTGAATTTTCAACTCTTCCGGGAGTTCGAGAATCGGTAATTGAAATTTTTTTAAACCTTCGAGAACTTGTTTTTGCTCCCGTGGCAACTTCGCAAATGACAAAAGGGACAAAGCCCTTTAGTTCTGCTAAGTTAAAAAAAACAATTCAATTTGATTGTTTCCCTTATTTAGTTACTGCTGGAGATTTAGACGTCGCAGATTATCACATTGTTGATCCAAACCAACCTATTGCTACTCTTTTATCCAAGAAAGCCGCTGAAACATTTCAATTAACCTTATTCATTAGTCAAGGCCGTGGGTATCAATCATGGAAAAAATTGCCGGGTGTCCCACAAATTATGGGGCAACGATTTTTTGAAGAATTTGAAGTCACTCGTCGAAATTCAAATTCCGTAACTTTTCCAATTGATGCCATTTTTATGCCGATTAGACAAGTTAATTTTAGTATTCAAGAGCATTCCGTTGATGGAGAATATATTTATTTTGAAATTTGGACAAATGGAAGTATCCACCCATTAGATGCGATTAAAACAGCCGCAAAAGTTTGCATGACACTAATGACAGCTTGTTTTACAAAATTAGTGGATGAACGCACTTATGTTGAAGAAACACAAGTATCCGAAATTCCAAATGTTGTTCAAGTTAATTACCATAAAATTGAGTCAGAAACTAATTTTGATGAAATTTTAATTGAACAACTTGAATTATCATTACGTGCTTATAATTGTTTAAAACGTGCTCAAATTCTCACTTTAGCTGATTTAGCAAAACAATCCTTCCAAGATTTAATGAAACTCCGAAACTTTGGTCAAAAATCAGCAGACGAAGTTCGTGCAGCATTAAGTACTTATGGAATTGAATTACACGAAGGGTCGTAATAATACCCAACTCACTTATCAAAGGAGATTTTTTTATGCAAGTTTGGTCCGCTACAGGACGTCGAAAGCACGCAACGGCTCAAGTTCGCATTTGCTCACCTGGAACTGGAGCCATTAAAGTAAATCAAGTGGACGCAGAACAATATTTACAAGGTACATTTGCAAATATTTTAAAGCCATTTGAAACACTTAAATTAGATGCAACATATGATATTTTTATTCGTGCCGAAGGTGGAGGACTTACTGGTCAATCTGATGCGATTCGACTTGGTTGTGCTCGCGCCCTTTGTATGATGAACCCAGAATATCGTCCTGCTCTTAAAGCCCAAGGGTTTCTTACTCGTATTGCACTCAAGAAAGAGCGTAAAAAATATGGTTTAAAGAAAGCTCGTAAGGCATCTCAATTCTCTAAACGTTAATTTTATTTTTATAATTCCCTAATTCTTCAATGGATTTATTCTACTAAATTGAAGAATTAGGAAAACTACTTGAAACCTAGATAGGTTTATTCTATACTCAAAGTATGTCTTAGTGGTGGAATGGTAGACACGCAAGCTTGAGGGGTTTGTGCTTTACGGCGTGGAGGTTCGAGTCCTCTCTAAGACAAAACCCATTGTGATGGGAAAAAAGGGGTCGATGCCCGAGTGGTTAATGGGGGCGGACTGTAAATCCGCTGGCTTGCCTACACTGGTTCAAATCCAGTTCGGCCCAATCGATAAATGTGGCTGTGGTGGAATGGTAGACACTGGAGACTTAAAATCTCCTGCCGGTGACGGCGTGAGGGTTCAATTCCCTCCAGCCACAATTACAAATTACTGCATCAAATTTTCTATTTTAAGAGACAGAAAATTGTAAAATAAAAAAATGTTCGTTTTTATTTTTGAAAAATAAGGTATCATAATACCGTGAAACATCAAAGCACGGAGACAGGTGATGAATTTCCTTTACAACATTGCGGCTGTAGAAATTGGTCAACATTTCTATTGGTCTCTTGGCGGATTCCAAATGCACGGCCAAGTACTCATTAACTCATGGATCGTACTCGGACTTATTATTGCGTTCGCAGTAACAACGACTCGTGACTTAAAACCAGTTCCTGAAGGTAATCAAAACCTTGCAGAACTCGTTGTAGAGTACATTCGTGATATTGCAAAAACACAGGTTGGACACGATTACGTAGAGTGGACTCCATTTATTGGAACGTTATTCTTATTTATTTTCGTATCAAACTGGTCTGGAGCTTTAATCCCATGGAAACTTATCGAGCTTCCACACGGAGAACTTGGAGCACCGACAAACGATATTAATACAACTGTAGCCCTTGCCCTTCTTACATCTTTAACGTATTTCTACGCCGGATTAAAGAAGAAAGGATTAGAGTATTTTGGTAAGTATGTACAACCATTACCACTTTTACTTCCAATCAACGTATTAGAAGACTTTACTAAGCCATTATCATTAAGCTTCCGTCTTTTCGGAAACATTCTTGCCGATGAGCTTGTAGTAGCTGTACTTGTATCGTTAGTTCCTCTTGTGATTCCAATTCCTCTTATTTTCCTTGGACTCTTTACAAGTGGAATTCAAGCATTAATTTTTGCAACTCTTGCAGGAGCATACATTGGAGAAGCACTTGAAGGCCACTAATTCATTGATGAATTAATGCTATTTCAAATGTAAGTTCAATGATTACTTTCCTTTTTCCCGGAATCATTCCGGGACGAAGGTTTTTCTTTTTTTCTCTGAAACGATCATTGATCGAACAATTAATTATGTCAAAAATAAATAAAAAATTAGTTTTAAAAAATGCAGAAAACTGGTAATCTCCAGGAGCATAAGCAACTTATAAAAAGGAAACATACAATGAACCCATTAATTTGTGCTGCATCTGTAATTGGAGCTGGTTTAGCAATTGGACTTGGAGCTATTGGTCCTGGTATTGGTCAAGGTACTGCAGCTGGACAAGCTGTAGAAGGTATTGCTCGCCAACCTGAAGCTGAAGGAAAGATCCGTGGAACACTTCTTCTTTCTCTCGCATTCATGGAAGCATTAACAATTTACGGTCTTGTAGTTGCATTAGCATTAATGTTCGCAAACCCATTCGTTTCTTAATTACATTTTTTTGTAATTCAAAAAGAAATTTTGTGTTTTCTTCTGGCAGTTTATAAAACTTATGAGCTGCCAAGAAACACCAATTTGAATTCATTCGTGAATTTTTAACGATAGATCTATTGTTAAAGCATTTTTTTATTAATTTTTTTATTTATTTTAAAAAATTAATTTAATACAAATTCCAAATCATCTGGAGGTTTTGAATGGTATCACTCGCAGAAGGTTTCGGTTTCAATACTAATATTCTTGAAACTAACGTTCTTAACCTTGCCGTTGTTCTTCCTGTTGTATTTATTCTCGGACGTGATACTCTCACGGCTATGTTAGACACTCGTCGAGAGAAAATTCTCGGTAGTCTTCGTAGTGCAGATGATCGTTTTAAACAAGCTCAACTTGAACTTGATACAGCGAAAGCAGAACTTGCTTCTGCAAACTCTAAAGTAGAAGAAATCAAAAAAGAAGGACGTAAAACTCTTGCCGCACTCAGCGCTGAGCAAGGCTCACGTATGGCTGAAGTAGCAACACGATTTGCTGGTCTTAAAGATGAAACTATTCGTCTTGAAGAGGAAAAAGCAATCGCGCAGTTCCGTCGACAACTCGTTAATGTTGCGTTTGAAAAAGCAGTTGAAGGGATTAAATCTCAAATGAATGCTTCACTTCACCGTAAATACATTGACGCTAAAATTGCTCTTATGACTTCAAGTCTTTAAGACAAATTAGTTTTAGTCATTTTCGAGCGATAACATTCAAATTTATTTAGTATGGTAAGCTCTCCCAAATATAAATGGGAAGGTGCGCATTTTTGCCACCAATCCGTGAAAAGTTAATCCCTAAAGATTGAATCGTACCGAGGATCACATGGTAAAAATTCGTCCCGATGAAATTAGTAGCGTAATTCGTCAACAAATTGAACAGTACAGTCAAGCCGCACAAGTTGTAAACGTTGGAACTGTACTTCAGGTAGGAGATGGAATTGCTCGTATCTATGGATTAGAAAAAGTAATGGCTGGTGAATTACTTGAATTCCAAGATGGAACAATTGGTGTAGCTCTTAACCTTGAGTCAGATAACGTTGGTGCTGTACTTATGGGTGATGGTATCAAAATTCAAGAAGGTGACTCAGTTAAAGCAACTGGTAAGATTGCGCAAGTACCAGTAGGGGAAGCGTTCTTAGGTCGTGTAGTAGACGCACTTGCACGTCCAATTGATGGTCGTGGTGCTATTAAAGCTGACGGTGTTCGTTTAATTGAATCTCCAGCTCCTGGTATTATTTCTCGTCGTTCAGTTTATGAACCACTTCAAACTGGACTCGTAGCAATTGATGCAATGATTCCAATTGGACGTGGACAACGTGAACTTATTATTGGTGACCGTCAAACTGGTAAAACTGCTGTAGCAACAGATACAATCATTAACCAAAAAGGTGGTGACGTTATTTGTGTATACGTAGCAATTGGACAGAAAGCATCATCAGTAGCACAAATTGTAACTACACTTACAAATGCTGGTGCGATGTCTTACACAATTGTAGTAGCTGAAAACGCAAACGCGCCAGCAACTCTTCAGTACCTTGCGCCATATACTGGTGCATCGTTAGCTGAGTACTTCATGTACACAGGACGTGCAACACTCATCATTTACGATGACCTTTCTAAGCAAGCACAAGCCTACCGTCAGATGTCACTTCTTCTTAAGCGTCCTCCAGGACGTGAAGCATACCCTGGTGACGTATTCTACCTTCACTCACGTTTACTTGAGCGTGCAGCGAAGCTTTCGGATGCATTAGGGGAAGGAAGTATGACTGCTCTTCCAATTATTGAAACACAAGGTGGAGACGTATCTGCTTACATTCCAACAAACGTAATTTCAATTACTGATGGACAGGTATTCCTTTCAGCTGACCTTTTCAACTCTGGAATTCGTCCAGCGATTAACGTAGGTATTTCAGTATCACGTGTAGGATCAGCAGCGCAAATTAAGGCTATGAAGCAAGTAGCAGGTACTCTTAAGCTTGAACTTGCACAGTTCGCTGAGCTTGAGGCTTTCTCACAATTCGCTTCTGACCTTGACCAAGCAACTCAAAACCAACTTGCTCGTGGAGTACGTTTACGTGAACTTCTTAAGCAAGCGCAATCACAGCCACTTTCAGTTGCACAACAAGTAGCAACAATCTACACAGGAACACAAGGATACTTAGACGACTTACAAGTTGGACAAGTGCGTTCATACCTTGTAGGACTTCGTTCATACCTTGCAACTAACAAGCCAAAATTCCTTGAAGAAGTAACTTCTTCTAAGAAATTCTCGCCTGAGTGTGAAGCAATGTTAAAAGCAGCGATTAAAGAATACAAAGCAATTTTCCTCGGAAAGTAATTAAGTTCAGTTAATCTATATTCTTTGGGTATTTTTTCAAATACCCAAAGAGTACAAATATCTAGAATAAAATAAAAAAAGTGACTAATGTAAATAAATATGGTAAATTAGTTCCAAAACAACCTCGAAAGAAATACTACTTCAGAGCGATAGTATTACTATATAAATTTATTTGACTATTCCATGGCAAAAAAATCATTAATTGCGCGCGAAACAAAACGCCAACAACTTGTTAACAAATATGCAGCTAAACGTGCTGAATTTAAAGACCGTCTCCGTGCAGCTGGTTCAATCCGTGAAGTTGTAACAATTCAACGTGAATTCCAAGGATTACCGCGTAACAGTTCTCCAGTACGTCTTCACAACCGTTGTGCAAAAACGGGTCGTCCTAAGGGATATTACCGTGACTTTGGACTCTCACGTCACGTATTACGAGAAATGGCCCACCAAGGACTTCTTCCAGGTGTACGCAAAGCGAGTTGGTAATTTTTCACTCTTCTAGGTAGATACAATTTTGATCTCATGATTGACTTTATCTAGAAGAAATTTCATAATTATATTACGAATGGGGCATAGCCAAGTGGTAAGGCGGCTGGTTTTGGTTCAGTTATTCCGAGGTTCGAATCCTTGTGCCCCAGATTAAAGGAAATTTCAATCTAATTAAATTATTATTTCTTATGAAGAAGAATTTATTTTTTTTAAGCGTTATTGCATCAATTCTTATTGGTACAACTAATAACGCATTTGCATATCCAATGTATGCACAACAAGGATACGCAAACCCGCGTGAAGCAACAGGACGTATTGTTTGTGCGAACTGTCACCTTGCACAAAAATCTGTAGATATTGAAGTACCACAAGCAGTTCTTCCAGATACAGTTTTTGAAGCAGTAGTAAAAATTCCTTATGACCAAGAAGTTAAGCAAGTTCTTGGAACTGGAAAGAAAGGACCACTTAACGTTGGTGCTGTACTTATTCTTCCTGAAGGATTTACGATGGCACCAGCAGATCGTATGTCAACAGAACTTAAAGAAAAAGTAGGTAAGCTTTACTTCCAACCATACAGTGAAGACAAGCAAAATATCCTTATTGTTGGCCCTGTTCCAGGTAAGAAGTATACGGAAATGACATTCCCACTTCTCTCACCGGATCCAGCAACTAATAAAAAGGTAAACTACCTTACTTATCCAATTTACCTTGGTGGAAACCGTGGTCGTGGACAAGTATACCCTGACGGTTCAAAGAGTAATAACACTATTTACAACGCAATGGAAGCAGGAAAAATTTCTGCAATTAATCCAACTGAAAAAGGTGTAGATCTTATTATTACAACTGCAACTGGATCAGTAACACAAGCGATTCCAAGTGGACCTGAGCTCTTAGTTGCAGTAGGTGATACTGTAACTAAAGATCAACCTGTAACTAATAACCCTAACGTAGGTGGATTTGGACAAGGAGAAACTGAAATTGTACTCCAAAACCCAGCTCGTCTCCAAGGACTTATTATTTTCTTAGGATTTGTTCTTATTGCACAGGTTTTCCTTGTACTTAAGAAAAAGCAATTCGAAAAAGTACAACTTTCAGAAATGAACTTCTAATAATTTTTTAAATTATTTTTGTTTCTATGGGATAAAACGGCATTTAATTGCTCTATCCCATAGGAGCGATAAGATTCGAAAAAAACAAACAACTAGTAATGAGCAAAAACCAAGTCAATGTTTTTACAAAATAAAAACATTGTGGGTAAGAACTAAAAAATTCAGTCTCAAAAAATCGACGAATAACCTTATCACGAAAACGACGTTGTTTTGGAAGAATTAGAGCAATTAACAAACTTATTAAACAAATATAAATTACAAGAATCATTTTTATTTTTTAATTTTTTTCAAAATGGTTATGGAGAATTCGTAAAATAGAATTCTCCATAACTTTATCCGATTAAATTAAATCAATTTACCCGAATTTTCCAGATGTCGATGCAATTACAAAGGCCGCATATGTAAGTACGAATCCTACTGCGAAGTGAGTAAGACCTACAAGACGAGCTTGTACAATTGAAAGTGCTACTGGTTTGTCGTTCCACTTAACAAAGTTTGCAAGTGGCGTACGCTCGTGAGCCCAAACAAGAGTTTCAATAAGTTCTTGCCAGTATCCACGCCAAGAAATAAGGAACATAAATCCTGTTGCGTAAATAAGGTGTCCAAAAAGGAACATCCATGCCCATACCGAAAGACTGTTCATTCCAAACGGGTTGTATCCGTTAATAAGTTGAGATGAGTTAAGCCAAAGGTAATCACGAAGCCATCCCATAATGTATGTTGAAGATTCGTCAAACTGAGCTGAGTTACCTTGCCAAAGAGCAAGGTGTTTCCAGTGGAAGTAGAATACAGTCCAAGAAACTGTGTTAAGTTCCCAGAATACTGCGAGGTAGAATGCATCCCAAGCTGAAATGTCACACGTTCCTCCACGTCCCGGTCCGTCACAAGGGAAACTGTATCCAAAATCTTTCTTATCCGGCATAAGCTTAGATCCACGGGCATCAAGCGCTCCTTTTACAAGAATAAGCGTTGTTGTGTGAAGTCCAAGGGCAATGGCGTGGTGAACAAGGAAGTCACCAGGACCAATTGGAAGGAAAAGAGAGTTTGTAGAACTGTTAATTCCTGCAAGCCAACCTGGAAGGTAGATTGAGTTACCTGCAGCAATTGCTGGGTTGTCTTGTGCTGAAAGAAGGATATCAAATCCGTAAAGAGCTTTACCTTGCGCAGCCTGAATCCATTGTGCGAATACTGGCTCAATAAGAATCTGTTTTTCCGGAGTTCCGAATGCTTGCATTACGTCGTTGTGTACGTAAAGTCCAAGAGTGTGGAAACCAAGGAAAAGAGATACCCATGAAAGGTGAGAAATAATAGCTTCTTTGTGCTCTAACATACGTGCAAGTACGTTTCCTTTGTTCGCTTCTGGATCATAGTCACGAATAAAGAAAATTGCTCCGTGAGCAAACGCTCCACACATAATAAAACCAGCGATATACTGGTGGTGTGAGTAAAGCGCTGCCATCGTTGTGAAATCCTGTGCAAGGAAAGCATACGGTGGCATTGAGTACATGTGTTGTGCTGTAAGAGAACAGATTACACCTACTGAAGCAAGTGCAAGTCCAAGTTGGAAGTGAAGAGAGTTGTTTACAGTATCAAAAAGACCTGTGTGCCCAGCTCCAAGACGTCCTGATGGTGCAGTGTGTGCTTCAAGGATTTCTTTCATGCTGTGTCCAATTCCGAAGTTTGTACGGTATTGGTGACCAGCAATAATGAAAAGTACAGCAATTGCAAGGTGGTGGTGAGCCATATCAGTAAGCCAGAGACTCTGTGTCTGTGGGTGGAAACCACCTAAGAATGTAAGAATTGCTGTTCCAGCACCTTCAGATGTTCCAAAGATGTGTCCAGCTGTATCTGGGTTTTGTGCATATACTGCCCACTGTCCTGTAAAGAACGGTGCAAGTCCTGCTGGGTGCGGTAATGTTGTTAAGAAGTTATCCCAACGAACTGTTTCTCCACGAGAAGCTGGAATCGCCACGTGTACGAGGTGTCCAGTCCAAGCGAGTGAACTTACTCCTAAAAGCCCCGAAAGGTGGTGGTTTAAACGTGATTCAGCGTTCTTGAACCAAGAAACTGCTGGTGCAAATGTTGGTTGAAGGTGAAGCCACCCTGCAAAAAGGAAAAGTCCTGCTACGAAAAGAAGGAAAAGTGATCCATTGTAAAGGTCCACATTTGTACGCATACCGATTGTGTACCACCATTGGTATACACCAGAATATGCAATGTTTACGGGAGCCGAAGCTCCACCACGTGTAAATGCTTCTACAGCTGGTTGTCCAAAGTGTGGATCCCAGATTGTGTGAGCGATTGGACGTACGTGAAGAGGGTCTTCACCCCATTTTTCAAAGTTTCCTTGCCACGCTACGTGGAAAAGGTTACCTGATGTCCATAAGAAAATAATTGCAAGTTGTCCAAAGTGTGAAGCGAAGATCTTTTGGTAAAGTTTCTCTTCAGTCATTCCATCGTGAATTTCGAAATCGTGTGCTGTTGCGATTCCAAACCAAATACGACGAGTTGTTGGGTCCTGCGCAAGTGCTTGACTAAATTTAGGGAATTTTGTTGCCATATGTCATTTCCTCCGTGCGGGTTATCCTACTGCAATAATTCGCGCTAAGAAGAATGACCAAGTTGTTGCAATTCCACCTAAAAGGTAGTGAGCAACACCAACGGCACGTCCTTGCGTAATACTTAAAGCTCGTGGCTGAATAGCTGGCGCAACCTTAAGTTTGTTGTGCGCCCATACGATTGATTCAATAAGCTCTTGCCAGTAACCACGTCCTGAGAAAAGGAACATGAGACTGAAAGCCCAGATAAAGTGCGCACCTAAGAAGATGAGACCGTAAGCTGAGAGTGCTGATCCGTATGATTGAATTACTTGTGAAGATTGTGCCCAAAGGAAATCACGAAGCCATCCGTTAATAGTGTTTGCACTTTGTGCAAAGTTACCACCAGTAATGTGAGATACTCCGTTTCCAGTTACACTTCCCCATACGTCTGATTGCATCTTCCAGCTAAAGTGGAAAATTACAATAGAAATAGAGTTGTACATCCAGAAAAGTCCTAAGAAAACGTGGTCCCAAGCTGAAACTTGACAAGTTCCTCCACGTCCCGGTCCGTCACAAGGGAAGCGGAAACCAAGGTTCGCCTTATCTGGGATAAGACGTGAACTACGAGCGAAAAGTACACCTTTAAGAAGAATAAGTACTGTTACGTGAATAGTAAATGCGTGAATGTGGTGAACCATGAAGTCTGAAGTACCAAGAGAAATTGGCATCATGGCAATCTTTCCACCTACAGCTACAATATCTCCACCCCAACTTGCACTTGTACTTGCACCAGCTGTTGGCGCAGTAAGTTCAGGAGCAAGAGCGTGTGTGTTTTGCACGAATTGTGCAAAAATTGGCTGAAGTTGAATTGCTGTATCTGAGAACATATCTTGTGGACGTCCAAGTGCAGACATTGTATCGTTGTGGATATAAAGTCCGAAACTGTGGAAACCAAGGAAAATACAAACCCAGTTTAAGTGCGAAATAATCGCATCACGGTGACGAAGTACACGGTCAAGAACGTTGTTGTAGTTTGTTGCTGGATCATAGTCACGAACCATGAAAATTGCTGAGTGAGCAGCAGCTCCACAAATACAGAAACCTCCAATCCACATGTGGTGAGTGAAAAGGGAAAGTTGCGTTCCGTAATCAGTTGCTAAGTACGGGTAAGGTGGCATTGCATACATGTGGTGTGCAACAATAATTGAAAGTGACCCAAAAAGAGCTAAGTTAATTCCAAGTTGTGCGTGCCATGATGTTGTTAAAATCTCGTAAAGCCCTTTGTGTCCTTCACCAGTGAATGGACCTTTGTGTGCTTCAAGGATTTCTTTCATGCTGTGCCCAATTCCCCAGTTTGTACGGTACTGGTGTCCTGCAATGATGAAAAGAACTCCAATTGCAAGGTGGTGGTGCGCAGTATCAGAAAGCCAAAGACCACCTGTTACTGGGTTTAATCCGCCACGGAATGTAAGGAAATCTGAGTACTCAGTCCAGTTAAATGTAAAGAACGGTGTAAGTCCTTTAGCAAAACTTGGGTAAAGTTCTGCCATGAGTGCACGGTTAAGCATAAACTCGTGTGGAAGTGGGATCTCTTTTGGATCTACTCCCGCATCAAGAAGTGTGTTAATTGGTAATGCAATGTGAATCTGGTGACCAGCCCATGAAAGACTTCCAAGTCCAAGGAGTCCTGCAAGGTGGTGGTTCATCATTGATTCTACGTTTTGGAACCATTCAAGTTTCGGAGCAGCTTTGTGGTAGTGCCACCATCCTGCAAAGAACATAAGTCCTGCACAGATAAGAGCCCCAATTGCTGTACTGTAAAGTTGAAGTTCAGAAGTAATTCCACTTCCACGCCAAAGTTGGAAGAATCCTGAAGTAATTTGAACTCCTTGGAAACCTCCTCCAACGTCACCGTTAAGGATTTCTTGACCAACGATTGGCCATACTACTTGTGCTGATGGTTTAATGTGAGTAGGGTCGCTTAACCAAGCTTCGTAGTTTGAAAAACGTGCTCCGTGGAAATACATTCCACTAAGCCAAATAAAGATTACTCCAAGTTGCCCAAAGTGAGCACTGAATACTTTACGAGAAATGTCTTCAAGGTCAGTTGTGTGACTATCGAAGTCGTGAGCATCTGCGTGAAGATCCCATACCCATGTAGTAGTAGCAGGTCCTTTAGCAAGTGTTCGTGAGAAGTGTCCTGGTTTAGCCCACTTTTCGAATGAAGTAGGTACTGGGTCACGATCAACAACGATTTTGACAGTTTTAATCTCGCGTTCTGGTGGACTAATTGTCATTAATTTTTCCTCTATATTTCATTACTTAAAATATTTAATAAAAATATCAAAAATTTTAAGATCATTTATTTTAGACACTCAAAGCAAAAAAAAAAGTATGCTGTTTTTTCTTATTTTATTAGAAAACCAGCTCATACTAAATCTTAAATTTTGAATTAAAATGAAATGGATTCCTACTTTATTATAAATATATTAGTGATCAACACGAATATTAAAACGATGGTTAAAAGTATGGTATATGCTTAAATTCTATCAAAGACTATTAAAGCAATTGATGGCATACACGACACCTTATTAAATTTATTAAGGTTGCATCTTGCAAAATAAATAGGCTTGATGCATTATATGGATATAACGTACGTTTAAAATATGGGTTTGTAGTTCAATTGGTTAGAGCACCGCCCTGTCACGGCGGAAGTTGCGGGTTCGAGTCCCGTCAATCCCGTTAAAAAAAAAAGACACAAATAGAGTGAAGGTTTTTTAATTTTTTTCTATAATAGTAATGTCGCCTCTATACCTCTGATTTTGGTGAAATATTTCCTTAGGAGAAACACACATGGCTGCATCATTATTACCATCAATTTTTGTGCCTCTTGTAGGTTTAGTTTTCCCAGCTGTTGCAATGGCATCACTTTTTCTTTACATTGAAAAAGAACAGGTTAGCTAATCCTTTTATTTATTTAAGATAATTTTTTATCTTATAAAAATAACTTTATACTGTTTATCCTATATTTTTAGGACTAAACAACAGCTTTTTTTAAAAGCTATTTATTTTAACTTTCGGGTAAAATTTATGAATCTTGAATTAATCGGTCAACTTGTAAGCGTTGCTCTCATCGTTGGAGCAGGTCCTATTATCATTGGAGCCCTTTTCGCACGTGGCGGAAACCTTTAAATCATAACAAACATTATGCCTTTATCTGATACACAAGTTTTTGTTGCACTTTTTGTAGCACTTATTACTGGTATTCTTTCACTTCGTCTTGGAACACAACTTTATAAATAAAAATTTATAAAGTTCACTTTTTTAAAGTACTTTAAAACTTTTTGCTTGGTTAATCGTGGATAACTAGCTTTTAACCAAGCAAAAATTTAACCAATTAATAATTATAAAAAAGTTCATTGTTTAAAGTTTGAAGATTTGGTAATCTTTCTTGTAGAGTATGTCGGAGTGTAGCGCAGCTTGGTAGCGTACGTCCTTTGGGAGGATGTGGTCGCAGGTTCGAATCCTGTCACTCCGAAACTTCAATTTTAGTTAAATCTATTGGAGTCCGATCTCTTATGTACAGTAGGCGTCCTTAGTTCAGTTGGTAGAACGCAGGTCTCCAAAACCTGATGTCCTAGGTTCAAGTCCTAGAGGGCGTGTATGATTTAACGAAATAAAAACTAAATTTTCCTTATTTTAAGGTGCATTGGAGAGATGACTGAGAGGCCGAAAGTATTTCATTGCTAATGAAACGTACGAGTAATCGTACCAAGGGTTCGAATCCCTTTCTCTCCGAAAATATAAAAGAAATTTACACATTGGTTCTTGACTGAATAGCCTACTATTTTATATTCTATAGGCATAGATATATGATAAATTTATTTAATTGTTCTAGAACATTGAATAAAAAAATAAAATTGTAAAATTATATCAATATACCTTTGTTTTACGAAGCTATTCAAAAGGAGATATTATGACACGAGTGAAACGTGGAACAGTTGCGCGTAAGCGTCGCAACAAAATTTTAGAACTCAACCGTGGTTACCGTGGGTCACATTCGACATTATTCCGTACTGCTCAGCAGCGAACATTAAAAGCGCTTACAACGGCTTATACAGACCGTCGTAAGAAAAAGCGTACTTACCGTCGTTTATGGATCCGTCGTATTAATGCGGCAGTTCGTACTTCAGGAACAACTTATAGTAAATTCATTCATGAAATGAAAAAAGATCAAATTTTACTTAACCGTAAAGTTCTTTCACAATTAGTTCTTCTTGATCCAACAAGTTTTAAAACACTTACGAAATAAGAATTCGAAATTAAACACAAAGATCTAAGATAGTTCGAAACTGAATTGTTTATAAAACGAGTCAGCTACTTGCATGTCTTAGATCTTTTTGTTATTTTATATGTACTGGAGAGATGTCAGAGTGGTTTAATGTATTGGTCTTGAAAACCAATGTAGCGCAAGTTACCGTGGGTTCAAATCCCACTCTCTCCGATTTTTTTTAATTAATTGTTGCAAGAATTTTGATTTGTCGCTTGTTATTAGATATAATAAAAACGCTAGTCCACCCTTTTTATTTGTTTTGATTGGAGATCCCCATGACTCAAATTTTTCTTCTTGGTCGTTTACCTGAAGCGTACGCACCGTTTGACCCACTTGTAGACGTGCTTCCAATTATTCCAGTTTTATTCTTACTTCTTGCATTCGTTTGGCAAGCTTCAGTAAGTTTCCGTTAATTTAAGAGAGGAATAAAATGCTTACTTTAAAAATTCTTGTTTACACTGTTGTTAGTTTCTTCGTATCTCTTTTCATCTTTGGGTTCCTTTCTAACGACCCAGGACGTAACCCTAACTCAAAAGATTTCGAATAAACATTTAAAGTCTGTTCTTAGTTATTAGAAGATAATATCTTACTGAAAACAAAAGAAACCCTTTAACTACAAACTTATTATTTGTTTTTTCGAGGCAAATCTATGAAAAATTTTACAATTTATCTTTCAACGGCACCTGTACTTGCAGCTGTATGGTTCAGCTTACTTGCAGGAATCTTGATTGAATTAAACCGTTTCTTCCCTGACGCACTTTCTTTCCCTTTATAAATAAAGTGTTTATCGACAAATAGAGAGTCACTTCATTGATTCTCTATTTGTTGACAATAAAAATACCTTGACAGAGCTTTGTCTTGTTCGCTATTGTATAAAAGAATACATTGCCGGGATAGCTCAGTCGGTAGAGCAGAGGACTGAAAATCCTTGTGTCACCAGTTCAAATCTGGTTCCTGGCAAAAAATGACTAGCAATAGCAAAAACAATGAAGGTATTTAACCTTCTACGAGTAGATTTAGAAATTATGGAAGCGTGTATTTCATAAATATAAAAATTATGGCACCACAAACTGAAACAATGACTGGGACTGGCTTCAAAGCTGGAGTTAAGGACTACCGTTTAACATACTACACACCTGATTACCAGGTAAAAGAAACTGACGTTCTTGCAGCGTTCCGTATGACTCCACAACCTGGAGTACCACCTGAGGAGTGTGGAGCAGCTGTAGCAGCTGAGTCATCAACAGGTACATGGACAACTGTATGGACAGATGGTCTTACACAACTTGACCGTTACAAGGGTCGTTGTTACGACCTTGAGCCAGTTCCAGGTGAAGACAACCAGTACATCGCGTACGTTGCTTACCCACTCGACCTTTTCGAGGAAGGATCTGTAACTAACCTTTTCACTTCAATCGTAGGTAACGTATTCGGATTTAAGGCACTTCGTGCTCTCCGTCTTGAAGACCTTCGTATTCCAGTAGCATACTGTAAGACTTTCCAGGGTGCTCCTCACGGAATCCAGGTTGAGCGTGATAAGCTTAACAAGTACGGACGTGGACTCCTTGGATGTACTATTAAGCCTAAGCTTGGTCTTTCGGCTAAGAACTACGGACGTGCAGTATACGAGTGTCTTCGTGGTGGACTTGACTTCACTAAGGATGACGAGAACGTAAACTCACAGCCTTTCATGCGTTGGCGTGACCGTTTCCTTTTCGTAGCTGAGGCTATCTACAAGTCACAAGCTGAGACTGGTGAGATTAAGGGACACTACCTTAACGCAACTGCTGGTAATGTTGACGAGATGATCAAGCGTGCTGCTTGTGCTAAAGAATTAGGAATGCCGATTGTAATGCACGACTACATTACAGCTGGTTTCACTGCTAACACTACTCTCGCTCACTACTGTCGTGACCACGGACTTCTTCTCCACATTCACCGTGCAATGCACGCAGTAATTGACCGTCAGCGTAACCACGGAATCCACTTCCGTGTACTTGCTAAGGCTCTCCGTCTTTCAGGTGGTGACCACCTCCACTCAGGTACTGTAGTAGGTAAACTTGAAGGTGAGCGTAACGTAACTCTTGGTTTCGTTGACCTTATGCGTGATGCTTACGTTGAGAAGGACCGTGACCGTGGAATTTACTTCACACAAGACTGGGGATCTCTCCCTGGTGTAATGCCAGTTGCTTCTGGTGGTATCCACGTATGGCACATGCCAGCTCTTGTAGAAATCTTCGGTGATGACGCTTGTCTTCAATTCGGAGGAGGAACTCTTGGACACCCATGGGGTAACGCTCCAGGTGCATCAGCTAACCGTGTAGCACTTGAGGCTTGTACTCAGGCTCGTAACGAAGGACGTGACCTTGCTCGTGAAGGTGGTGACGTAATCCGTGCAGCTTGTAAGTGGTCTCCTGAGCTTGCATCAGCTTGTGAAGTTTGGAAAGAGATTAAGTTCGAGTTCGACACAGTTGATACTCTCTAATCACACCCCTAAGAATTTAATGACAGCAATGAAGTTAAATTCTTAACTTTACTTGGTTTGGGTATTTCGATACCCAAACCAAAAAATTAAATACGACTTCTATGGTTGAAACACTTCTTTCTGGGATTGTACTTGGGCTTATGCCTGTAACACTCTCAGGGTTATTTGTAACTGCATATTTACAATACCGTCGTGGAGATCAATTAAACCTTTAATTTGTTTCCTAGAACGTTTGGTACTAAGATTATTCTGTCTTTGTTTTAAACGTGACTCGGTTCACATGTTGAGGCATTTTCAGTAAACAACTGGGCCTCGCATGTTATATAAAAAAATTTTTTATAAATCACTCTAATAAGTTGTACAGATTTGCAATCTATTCTAAGATTATAAGAGAAGGAGTCAACTTCGGGGCACTATCGGAATAACGTGCTGCGATTCTAAGGCAACAAAACTGACAAGTAGAATCGGCTCCTCACCTTTGAAATTCGTTTCAGGTATTCTCTTGTCGTGACCCTATTTCTGCTATCTGACCTTTTTAAAATATTGTTGCCGACTCGAAAGTTTTGCTGCTCACAAAGTGAAAACGTAAAACGTATAACAACCTTAAACGTCCAAAACGCCTTATGTCTAAACCTGTGTCCGACCCTTTAAAACCGCGATCCTCGGCTACTAAAAAAGCCAAAACTCCAGTACTGGATCAACCAGTTGGAATGCAAGAATCTTTGGATCTTAATAATCCAACGATCTCAGTAACGGAGACTGTAGTGAAAAATGGAAGCATTTCGTTAAGTGCTTCAATTGCAGAAGAGACTCGAACGCCAAAACCTGACGTAACAGCTTCTTCTGTAGAAATGCCAATTCCTGACCTAAATTCTATGGTAAAGAACGCAGAGGAACTCAGTCCCACATTGGCCATTTCCGAACCGATCGTAACAGTTCCTTCTACGCTTCCTGCCGTAACCTCAAAACCTGTTGAAAAATACAATGTTTTAGGATTTTATTTATTTAGTTCTGGTTTTATTCTTGGAGTAGTGATTAATTATTTATGGGAACGTCGTACGAAAAAATAATTCATTACAGTTCCTAGTTTTTGTTGTTGGTGCTTTAAACTCATTCGTTTCATAAGCAATAAACCGCAACTTGGATTTTTTCTACTTTAGAAAGATTGGGGCCCTCATTTTTGAGGGCCCCAATCACCAATATAATTTTTA
>Ga0222714_10001869_pt1 | contig 23167 bp, 24 predicted proteins | sample C33_3DmetaG_FD_165048 | JGI IMG/M metagenome (GOLD analysis project Ga0222714, IMG submission 165048) | Estuarine water microbial communities from San Francisco Bay, California, United States - C33_3D | ecosystem: Environmental > Aquatic > Marine > Unclassified | place: USA: California...
TTCGAAGTTTGGATAAGTTGCTTTCAATTTGCGATTCAAGTTTTCCAAGTTTCTTGACCTTGCCCTCAACCTCACTTTTATTAGCGACTTGTTCGGAGAGTTCCGTCACATCGCCATTAAGTCTGTTGATTTCTTCATGTAGGGTTTGTACCACGCCATGATTACTTTGTATTTCTTCAACATATTCGTTAACTTTTCCCTCATTATTAATCTTTTTATCTTCAATATGTTTTTTATGTAAATCATATTTTTGTTGGGCCAAATCTATATTGTGTTTTGAATCACTGATTTGTTCTTTATTTGAAGATAATCGTTCTTTTACCAAACCATTCATAGCTGAAAAAATTTGTATATCCAACAAATCTTCAATAATAGACCTTCTATCAGCCGCAGAGAGTTGCATGAATGGTGTAAATGATGCCGAACCAAGTATTACAATTTGAGTGAATGATTTATAGTTTAACTTCAGAATAAATTTTTCTAAAAAATCTTGGTAATCTTTAACTGATGCTTCTTGATTTATCAATTCATTGTTGCAGTAAATTTCAAATATGTTTGGTTTAATACCACGAATAATTTTATAATTCTTATTATTGGTGTCAAACTCAACTTCAACAACGCAATCCTTGTTATTGATTGAATTCAATAGTTGTGGTTTATTGATGTTACGAAAAGGTTTGCCAAACAAAGAAAAACACAATGCATCCAGTAAAGTTGATTTGCCAGAACCATTTTCACCAACAATCAAAGTGTTTGTGACATTATTTAAATTTACTTCCGTGAAATAGTTACCAGTGCTTAACAGGTTTTTCCACTTTATATTACGAAAAATTAACATTAATCTATTTGTTCCAAATTTACTGCCTCAATATACAGTTCTCTCATCAAAGTTTTTAGTTTATCAGATTCCACATCGAGTGTCAAGCCATCGATATACTTTGAAAGTATAGTCATCGTATCTTCTGCCTGATCTATAATATCTTGGTCATCAGTTAGTAGGTTGTCAGAAAAATCTTCTACAATACTTAGGTCTGAAACTCCAGCCTTATATAAGTTATCCAATACATGTTCGAACAAAAATGGGTTTTGTTTATTCAAAACCACAACCTTAACATAATTATCTTTCAACTTATCATATTCAAAACTTTTCCATGTTTCGAAATCGGAAACGCCATCATCATAGGTTATTTTACTAAACATGGAAAATGTATTTTTAACAAAGGACATCTCCCTAGTTTCGGTATCAAAAATGTGAAACCCTTTATTATCATTGTAGTCTGACCAAGTTAATTCGTAAGGAGTTCCAACATAATTAATGTTGCCATCATTAGATTTGTGATGAAAATGACCAGACAATACTATATCATATTTCTCAAAAAGTTTTTTACTCAAACCAGTTTCACAAAGATGTCCTTTTTCCATTTCAAAACCTGCAATCTCAAAATGTCCGAAACAAATTTGAGATTTTGACTCCTTCATACTTTGCAAGATTGTTTGTTCATTCTTGTCGCAAATCCAAGGAACAATATCAATATCAACACCTTCAAAATTCACAGTATCAAACTCATCATACAATTCAATGTTGTGATATTCATTCAAAAGTAAAGTTGGAGAATTAACTTCTAATGTATTTTTAAAAGCTACATCGTGGTTACCAACCAATGCATGTAATTTAATTCCTAAACGATCACACTTATCAAAGAAATATTTTCTAGAAAGATATAGTGAATTGAAATTAATAAATTTACGTCTATCAAATAAATCACCCATTTGAAAGATTACTTTAATGTCATTATCAATCAAATAAGGAAAAAATATTTCATCATAAAACTTTTTGAAATAGTTGTGAAAAATTAAAGAATCACCTCTAGCACCAAAATGGGTATCACCAAGAATACATAATTTCATAAAAACCATCCCATCTTTTTATTCGTTATCGGTTTTGGTTTATTTTGACCAACAATTGCGTTGTTTAACTTATTATCATTTTGACCATAATCAAATAAAGCCCAATTGTTTTCACCACGACTTCTGACAAAATGAAGAAATAATTGCACAACTTCTTCTTGATTTATTTCTTCACGCCAATGTTCAGCTTGACATCCAAGATACAACATAGCATCACCACATTCAAATGATACCTTTCTTTCTTCACCTTTAGGTGTTTTAATGTAAATTGGCCAATCTTTTTTTTGATATAAATTTACTGTCATACTAATTTCACACGCTGGTCTATCTTTATGTCGTTTTAAATCATCACCAGCTCTATAAATTCTAGCATAACAATATGTTGGAAAAACAGATTCTTTAATTAAATTACAAACAGCTGGAACAGATTGTGTCAAAACTTCAACAAATGGTAAAAAGTTATAGACAGAACTTGAATTTGGAGCTTGCATATCTCCCACTATATTAGATTGGTCACAAAAATTTTTAAATTCTCTAGTTAAATTTAGACAATCATTTTCTTTTAAAAATTTTGGAACAAAAATATAATTATTATCAACCAACTCTTGTATCATGCATCAGGACTTTCCAAAAAATTATCCAAACCTTTAGCTTTCATTTTTTTCTTCTTTTTATTTTCTTCGAAATTGTAAATGAATTCCGAAATATTATCATATAGTTCAAATTGTTTCATATTACCTTCCGCATCTTCATACATCTCACCTTCATCAAGTATACCAAATTGTTGTGTTGCCTTATATTTGACATAAAGTTGTTTCTTCTCCTTCATAATTCTTCGGAGAAATGCATAATACACTATTTGAGTAAAATAAGCAAACGGATTTTTACTTTTATCCGGGTCAAAATTACGGAAATACATCAAACAGTTTTCAACACCATCCGAAATCATCTCATCACGGAAAGTATAAGAAATGAAATTTGGCTTTCTGGAAAGATGTTCAGCAATCTTCAAAAAACATTCGCCAATGTAATTTGGTATAGGAGGTTCTTCTGTTTTCTCCTTTTTTGCCGTTAAGCAACCTTTCTTATACTCTATAAGAGCTGATAAAAAATCTGCGTTATTGATATAGTGATTCGATTTAGTCATATTATTACCTTTATTTCGCTTGACAAACGGCTTGACAAGAGATACACTCCTCGGTGTCCCCCATTCAAGATTAATGAAATAGCTTTCCTTTCCTATACTTTTCAAGTTCAATTAAATCTTCTTCAGTCAGTTCTTCTTCCTCATCATCATCATCTTCTTTTGAATTAATATCAAGCAATTCTTCCTCCAAACTGTTTCTCAGTTCTTCCATGATGTGGTTATTAATTGTATTTTGATAATACTCAGCCAATGAATCTTTCGGATCAACCATAGTAATAATGTCTGAATGATAGATTACCGCATAGTCTTCTTTCACAATTTCTATAGGTAACCAAGGCATCATCATAAAGACTGATTTACCGGATGGTATTCTTCTTATAATAATTTTCATTGGGTTGTTTAAGATTACGACATTTTCATCTTCTACAATAGAAGATATCAAGTCTTCACCAGTTTGCATCCTAATTATTTTTATCGACGAGTTAGATTGTTGTTTATCCATTTTTTATCTCTATGTTGTAGAATTTATAATTGAATTTTTCTTCATTGTATATTTTAACACGTTCAATAAAATGTTTCAAGGTAAAATTGTTATGTTTACCTATTCTTAAATCGTCAACGATATCAAAAAGTGTGGCTTCAGTTTTATTGTCACCTTTCCTCAACCCTCTTCCTATGGATTGTAAGTTACGTATTCTAGATTTTGATGGGCTAGCGAATACAACATTATGTAAATTTCGAATATTAATACCTGTGCTGAAAGTACCATAAGACGCAACAATGATAGCATCTTTTTCTTTTTCAGTGATTGACCGAACCGACTCTCTTATTTCAACATCAGTGCCACCAAATACAAAAAATACATGTCTATTTTTGGCATTTTCTTTTATCAAAGAATGTAAATGTTTTCCGTGTTTTTCAACAAATTGAAATAATATAAGTGTGTTACCTTCAAGTGATAAAGCAAGATTTTTAATAAAAACATTTCTTGTTTCATTCTTAACTATGTATTCTATTTCTGTATTGTAATCCCAAGACCTAGATTGTTTACAAATATCTTCTGGATACTTTAATAACAAACACTTAATTTTAAAGTCTGCAAGTTGACCTTTTTGAATCAACTCTGAAGTTGTTGTTGCTTTATAAACTGGACCAAACAAACCTTCTAAAACTAACCTGTGTGTTTGCGTGCCATCTAAAGTACCTGTTGTACCTATTCTATATTTAGCTTCTGAACAACCTGATAGTATAGTTGTCAATGATTTGGCTTTGAATTGATGTGCTTCATCACCTAAAACAAAATCAAATTGTTCAAAATATTCTTTTTCGTTTTTGTAAATTGATTGCCATGTTGTGATAGTGAGAAACTTGTTTGTGTGTTTCTCTTTACCTGAGTATTGACGATGGCAGTATTCATCGGAATCATAACCATAGTCCGCAAAGTCTTTATACATCTGTTCAACAAGAGATGTTGTTGGAACAATCAGTAGACCACGTTGTAAATCACCTTCTTGTAAATACCGAATGATGAGATATAGTATTAAAGATTTGCCTGATGCCGTTGGTGATAATAGTAAAAGTCTTTTATTTCTTATTGCATGAACAAAAGATTGTATTTGATAATCTCTAGGTTCAAATGGTAAATTTAAAGTTCTTATAAAATCTACCGCTTCCACTAAAGAAAAATTTTCTGTTATTAATATTTTATTATCTATATCTATAGAATATTCACGTTCTTCACAAAATTTTTTTATATAAGGAACTAAACCATGATAAATTGTGAATGTTCGTAAATCAGCTAAACGAATTTTACCATCCCAAATTCTACTTTTGTATGCGGGAGTAAATTGATAACCTGGAACAAAAAAAGTGAAGTAATCACTAAGTTCTTGCGCTAAGCTTCTATCACATTCAAATTTTATAAAGGCTTCATTTAGCTTATGTAAAATAATATCTGACAATTAAATACCCTGTATAAATTTTTGCCAACTTATAAAATCTCTAAGTTGATAAGTTCTACTGTTCAATTCTTTGAGTATATTGTGACACAATTCAACAACTTCATCATGTACAGCTTTCTGAGCAATGTATTTGTTCAAATCATCATCACTATCTAAATATGTAGTTATCTCGGATTTCAACACAAAAGGAAATGGTTCCCAACCATATCGTTCTAGTTGTTCATCATCCAATTTACCTGTGTAATATTCCCATTTCACTTTCTTCATCTTATTATATTTGAATTCTGCTTCTTTGGCCAACATACGATGCCTTGAAAGAATATCAAGATATTTACTGTGATATTTGGGAATATTCAAAAGTTCTCTGTCTGGCTCAGTCTTGTCAATATCACAATCTTGCCGCCACATTTCTAATAAATCATCAATTTGTTTCATACTATACCTCCAAAAGTAAGTTTATACTATTTGGAATTTTTTGTCAAGCGTTTTGTATTATATCGTAATAAGAATACCTAAAAGAAACATCTGCCGTTGGTATTGATTCGGGTGAATCTGTTGCAGACATGATTATGGTAGACAATGTTGTTGGGAAAACATCATAAAATTTAAATGTTATTGTTGGGTTATTTGAAGAATTTAACATCACAACTTTTGCATCAGAATACTGTGGTTTTAATTGTGGAGCTCTGTTTCTATTCAATTGTCCTAATCTTTTATATTCTTCATATTCTTTTGGAAAAGTCATTGCTCGAATCCAATCATGGACTTCTATCCAAGATTTCATCATTTCATCAACCATAAATGTTACATTCAAAATGTCATAAATTGCTTTTTCTCCAGGTAAATATATATCAACAAACGGAGTCATTTGTGGCACTTCAGACATTGAAATTCCAGGTATACTTACCGATTGACAAAAATATTGTATACTTGGCAATCTTTCGAATGTCAATATAAATTTATTTGTTTGTAAAAAATTAGGATTTGTAGGATTTCTTGTTAATGCGCTCATTTATTATAATCTCTCCAAATGTGTTCCTATATTTAGGTGCAAAAAAAAGAGGGGACTACGAATAGTCCCCTCAAAAGTCTCTTTATTATAATATTATTATTGAGACTTGAACCTAGATTACATCAAGTTAGCGATCTTGAATGCTCTGTAATACAAGTTAGCTCTAGCTGTTAAAGCACCAGAACCTTGGGCAGTACCTTCGGCAAATGGGTTAGCAACTAAACCATAACGTGTCTTGAAACCAATCTTAGGTTGGAAAGTGCTTGTGTCAACTGCACGAACCATTTGCAATGGAACGTATGGGCAGTAGAACAAACCAGCGTCATAAGCGTTAGAACCCTTATAACCAACAACTGCAAACTCAGAAGTTGAAGAAGTTGGGAAATATGGGTCAATATAAACTTTGATGCGACCAAACAATGTACCAGCAAATGTGTTACCTGTATCGTCAACAGTCAAGTTAACATTGCTACTTAAAGCTGAACTATAGTCAAGGATACCAGCCATTGCGAGAGCAGAAGCAACATCAGATGAGCAAATCATAATGTTACCTTTACCACGACGGGTTGTCTTGGCGATAGTGTTAGCTTCACGTTCAATTTGGAAAGCCAAACCTTTAACTTTTTCAACCATCCAACGGCCGTTAGAATCGGTATCTAAGTCGAAAGTACCTTGAGTTGTTGTTCCAACAGCAGCACCAACTTTAGCGGTTGCATAAACTGTACGAACGACTTCACGGTTAATTTCAGCCAAGATTTCTGTAGAAAGAATGTTGGCCAATTCTGTTTCGGCGTCTAAACCATGAACAGCTTTCAAGTCTTGTGCGAGTTCCATTGAGTACTCAGCCTTCAAAGCACGGGTCTTAGCAGTAACAGAAACTTTCTCGATTGAGAATCCCATTTCTTGGAACATATTGTCTTCACCAGTAGCTGTTGGTTGAGCAGCGCCAGTTGTTTGTGTGAAGACAGAAGGTGTTGCAGAAGTGTCAGAAGCCAAACCAATAGCTGTTTGTGTACCACCTGTAACACCACCAGAGAAACCAGTGTTAGCTTCGTTATAGAAAGCTTCAGTTGCACTGTTATTGATATCACGGTTTGTACCGTAAGTTGTTCTCATTGCGAAAATAAGACCTGTAGGTCCAGTCATAGGCTGAACACCGCAGATATCATAAGCAATAAGGTTAGGTAATGAACGACGAACCAAGCTGATTAAGATTGGATCAAAACCAGCAACTGGTCCAGTTGAAGTAGCACCGCCGGTGAAACCACCTGTACCAGCTGAGTTGGTAGGTGAAGCTTCAGTCAACATATTGCCGCCTTCTTTAACCATAGCTTGAGCTTGGTTTTCCAAAACAAGAGCTGTAACAGCCTTGCGATATGGATCTTTAATTTCTGGGAGGTCTGGATGTGCGAGAACAGATTCCCATTTCTTTTGTAATTGTTCAGTTAAGTACATGTTTTTTAACTCCTTTAAGTTATTATTTTAATTTTGTTTTGGAAATTGATTGAACAACAGCGTTAACAATTTCGTCATATGACTTAGGTTGTGAACGTTCTTCTGTTAATTCAGAAACTTCTTCGTGCAACTGAGTCTCGTCAGCTTTTTTGATTTGTGATGGGAAATAATTTTCACGAATTGCAACAAGCTTAGTTTTAAATTCCTCCTCTGTGGAGAATGTCACACTCTCTGCGAGTGATTTCATTTTTTCTGCTTGAGTTTCGGTAAGTCCCGTACAAACATCACGTACCATTTCTTTTTTGTATGACTCAACTATAGCTTTCTTATAGTTGATGTTGTTTTCAATTTCTTCATTTAATTTACCTTCAAGTTCTTCAACTTTACCGGCAAGTTCGTCAACCAAATCGACTTTATCTTCTGGAACATCAATGTAGTGTTCTGCAAACAAGTTGCGGAGTCCACTGATGAATTCTTCAGTAATTTCTGAACGTAATCCAGATTCAATAGCGATTTCGTTATCTTTCAACCACTGTTCGACAACATAGTTGAGGTAATCATCAACTTTTTGTGTCAAATCGGCTTTGATTGTTTCAACAGATTCTTCTAACATACCAGCATAACGTGACTCAATCTCTTCTTCGATTTGAGAAACACGGTCATGAATTCTGGCTTCAAAAATTGTTGAAACTTTGAGTTTGAATTCTTCTGAAATAGTAGAATCATCTGCAAATAAGGCATTAACATCCTCATGCACTGTTGTTTCGGCAACAACAGTTTCTTCTACAGATTCATCTTCAGAAATAACTTCTTCAACCTTCTCTTCTTCTTCTTTTCTCATTTTTAATTGAGTGTCAGGTGAAGCATCAGAAGGCTTAGTAGCAACTGAAGATTTATTTTTTCCAGAATTGTCTGGTGCTTTTTTACCAGCGTCAACTTTGTGAGAGTCGTCGTCTGGTTTAGCATTTTGAGGTGTAGGACCTCCAAGGTCTTGGACCTCACCTTGTAATTTTTCTGGAGGCATAGATGCGGCAGATTTCTTACTTCCTGAAAGAATTTCAGCAGCTGCTTCCATTAATTTATTTGATGCCATTGGGTTTTCTCCTTATGATTTCTTATTTATAAAATTAAAGTTTTCTGATGTAATTTTCAAATAATTTAAAAGCAACTTCTTCAATTTGTTGTTTAGATGCTTTTTTTATTTCTTTTTTCGCATAGTCGAAGTCCGATTCAACAAACTTACCATTTACGAACATCCATTCTTTATTTTCCATAATACCGTTGACAAAAGCACCAGGTGCAGAAGGGTCTGCAACAATATCTGCTGCGGTTGCAAGACGTAAATCATCCTGAACCAAATTATAACCTTCTTTTGTTTGAACTAAAGAACCTAATGCCCTTGAGGAAACACCACAAGTAACATCATTTTCTATAAAGTTTTTGACAATTTGTCCGTATGGAGTGTCAAGAATGAGTGCTTTACCATAGAATGTATTGCCATCTTCTTCTAAAGATAAAATCTTATGTGATACTCTTTCTAAATTAAGAGTTGGAGTATCTGGATGGCCTAATTCTCCTAAAGCACGGTTTTGAGAGATAAATTCATCGTTATATCTCTCTACTTCTCTGCGAAGTGTATCCATTTTATACATGCGATTATTTTTATTGACTTCATTGCCAACTAAAAATGTTCCTTCGATGTATAGTTTTTTCTTGCCGTTATCTGATTCTTCAGCTATATACTGAACATTTTCTACGGCTTCTCTAATTAGTTTCATTTTACAGTTCCTCTAAAGGTGTTGCATATGAAGCAGTCTTACTCACATTAAGAATAAGTGTTCCATATGTTCCAGAATTATTTAAGTAAAAATTGGCGGTTGAAGTGTTTGCGATTGAAATGTCGTGTTGTGTAAAAGCCAACTCTGCATTTCCAACAATCTGCAAAACAAGTTCTCCTGTGTTGTCATCGCCTCTGTAAACAGACCAAACTCCATCTGTTGAGCTTAAAGCTAAAGTAATTGCAGCGGCAGTTACCGTTTCATTGGCATTTTTTTCCAATTCACTCAAAGTAACTGTTTTTGCTCCGGCACCAACAACACGAATTGTTGATTTTGATTTTATTGTGTTTATAACTTCTTTTGACATTTATTTTAATCCTAAAGTTGACCGCCTTCTCATCGACATCTTTCTTTTTAACAATGAACGGCGCAGTTTAGCTCTCCTAGTTGTTTTCCAAGAACGTTTCAATAAACGTGCTTTTCTTATCCTATCAATAGCAGGTATGCGTTTAACGGTATTACCTGATATTTTATAACCTTTAATGCCAGAACGTCTGCGATTCTTTTGAACAACAATACGGCCTTTGGCGTTTCTTCTTACTCTACGGCGAATCTTATTGATTCTACCCATTTTAATAATGTTGGCATTTCTTTTTACAGCTTCCAACAAATCATCATCAAACATTTCTGTTTTTAATTTTTCTTTTTCTTCAGCTAATTTAATTTTGAGCTTTTCTTCCAACATTTGTTCAAAAATGTCTTTAGCTTGTTTTAAATCTCCATCGATAATTAAATCTATTAATCTCATTTTTTAACTTTACTGAAAGCAAATTCTGCAACCTTCGATAAATGTTGAGGTGATTTGTGTACCATATCAGAAAGTTTTTTCTTATTATCATCGTTTAATGCATTATGAACTTGCGTAATTGCTGATGCAGTAAAGTGATCCACTTTTCTAGATTGACCGTTAGCAAACTTTACAGTTTGTGATTGGCTGCCTTTTACGATTTTGTGTAACTGATCCATAACCGCTTCTTCAATTACTTCTTCAACAGTTTCTTCAATTTCTTCTGATTGTAAATTTGCTTGAACATCTGGTCCAAAAGGAACAGAAAAATATTTGTCTAATTGTTTATTATAATAGAGGGCAATCTTAGTTTTATTTGGGTAATTTCTGATTGCTTTTCTTTTTAACATTAATACGAATGGAGGTTCTTCTGGTAAATCTTTTGCAACAGCTTCATCAATCTCATCTGGTGTAATTGAAATGTATTCTTCTTGTCTGGTTTCTTCACCAGGTTTATCACCAATTTTTATTCTGTGAGCTCTAACTTTTCTACCTGAAGGTGAAATTTTATAATCTGAGGTATCAACAATATCTTCTTCAACAGTTTCTTCACGCACAACTTGTCGTGTTTTTTGAAAAATTTGTTTATTGTTTGTTATTAAATCTACCATCTTATTAAAAAGGTTTTGTAGAATCATCCTATCCGCATTGTTAAATTGAGGTCTTTCATCTTGCATCTTATCTAAAATGCGATGAATTCTTTGCAATTGTGCTTTATTTGCCAGACCAGCACGGACTAAAATGTCAAACTTTGCATAGTCTGATTCTTCCAAAACTACATCATTAGATTTAAAACCTTTTAGAGTTTTCATTTTTATTCTGTTTCCGTATCTTCCGTATCTTGTACTTCTATTTCCAATTCATCTTCAGATTGTTCATCTGAACCACCAAAAAGTGTTTTAGAAATGTCTTTTTTCTTGGCTTCTAATGTTTCGAAAGCTCTCGCAGAAAGAATATCATTTAAATTTTCTTTTGCATCAGCAGCATTACCTGCCATAACATTTTGAATAAAATCTTGAATTTCCATAATTTTTTTCCTTTATTGCCTATTTAGTATAGATGAATACTTATTTACTTCATCATCTAGTTGTGGAGTTTTTGACTCCGCATTTCTATCATCTATCGTATTATCAACAGCTGGGTATTCATCTGGACTTGCCGGCGCTTCTTCATTTTGTTGCATAATAGGACCACCAATTCCAGCTTCCTCTTCTTCTTCAATTTGTTTTTGCATCTCATCGACTTCAACATCATTCATGCGTAAAATATTTTTCTTAACATATTCTGTTGAAAAATATTTACCAACATATGGGTCTATTTGAGTGAGCATTTGAATTCTATTTGCTAGTAATTCTGATTCTCTCATTTCAGTAAAATTATTATCTTTTCTGAAATCATAAATTACTTGTTCTTTGAATTCATCCCATTCTTGACTTGTGCAAATGCCTTTTAATACAAGTTGAGTGCCTAAAGCTTCATCGAAGATTTGTGAAAACTTGTTACGCAATCTACCGATAAATTTAGCAAATTTTAATTCATCTCTTGTAATTTCTTGGCTTCGACCAATACCAGCAAAACCACCGCCAGTTTGTTCATCCAACCTAGACAGAGGAACATTCAAAGCTTTTAATAAATTTCTTTGGAAATATTTGACATCTTCCAACTCACCAAGGTTTTGTCCAGCTGGTAATGTAGTAATCTCTGTACCTTTACCACCTTCACGGCGTGGTAACCAAAAATCTTCAAGCATTGACATATGCTTACGGTCATCTCTAAGTTCACCAGTAGAAGCATCATAGACCATCTTGTTACGATACTTGACCATTACATCACGCAAGTATTGTTCTGCTTTAGCTTTTGGTAAATTACCAACGTCAATGTAGAAGATACGTCTTTCAGGCGCTCTTGATATTCGGTAAATAACCACTGCGTCCTCAATCATACGTAATTGATTGAGTGGCTTAATTACTTTATGTAAGTATGAAATGACAAATGTATTTTTTGCATCCATCAAACCAGAATTCACATTGATAATTGAATCTGGTGAAATTCTTACTGCTGCGTTGACTGAAGCTGTATAATTTTGAGTAGTAGTACCTTTATCATTAAAAACAAAATACTCAGCTGTTGACAATATAACAGTGGCTCCTGTTTTTGGGTCTCTACCAGTTTTTACTTCTCTTACTTTTCTTATTTTTCGTGGGTCAATATAACGAAGTTCTTGTATACCTTCTTTTGGATTTTTATCATTCACTATGATGTGATAATAAATTCTTCCGTCGATATACCATCTTTTAAATAAATCCGCTGCAAGTTTTTGGAAATTTAATAATTTTAAAACTGTTCCAAATTCTTCTGTTATTTTTTTCTTAATCGAATCTGTAGTTTTGACATTATCCAATCTAATATCAACAACTCTATTATCTGAAGTGTATGTGATTGATTCATTTACAATCTCGTCAATTGCCATTTCCAATTCTGGATGATTTGACATTTCACGATATCTTGTAATTAATTCCAATTCATTTCGAACTGAACCTTCTAAATCAACATATGTTCCATAATATGCGTTTGATGTGATGGTAACAGCACCATCATCGATTGCTTGTGTTGGAAGCGTAAAAGAAGCTTGCTCAGGCTTTTCAGCCTGAACAACATCTTTTCTTCCTAAAGTAAAACCAAATAATTTAATAGCCACTTGTAAATAATCCTATAAAATAGGGAAGAGCTAACTGCTCTTCCCTTATCAAATCACGCCGTCTTCAATACTTTCCCACCACTGGTAGGAAAGAGTTACTGAAAATTCTTCAATAGTGTCGTTTGAACCCCAGTCAACATCAATTGGAGTGATGTCGGTTGGGAATACACCCACAAATTTATATTTTTTAAGAACATCACCATTTTTACCGTATTGACGAACTTCAGAATCAACTGAGTAACCTAAAGGTGTTTCAGCCGCTGGGTTTCTTACGTTCAAATTGTGACTATTCATGCCGTTCATCCAACGCTCAAATGCATTACGCACAACAAAATCTTCATCGTTGATGATAGAAATAGTCCAATCCACAAAGGTTCTATTTCCAGCAAACTTCAATTCACGACCAAAGTATTGGACAGGAACAACACCTACTGTTGAACCTGGCAATTGGGCAGTTTTACACATAAATGATAATTTTGTTTGTGCATTTCCTGGTAACGAAAATGCCGGAAATGGCATCGTTACCTCAAATAGGTTTGGTCTTGCACCATCACCTTGCATCTGAGAGCGGAATTCGTTAATGTTAAAAGCCATTTATTTTCTCCTATCTCTCTTATTTATTAGAATTGTCCAACGACTTCGTTGAACGCAACACCAGTTCGAACAGCAACGAAGTTAAGTTGGATAAAGTTGATTGAACGAGCTGGTTTAATATAAATGTCACCAACAAATTCATTTCTATCGATTACTTCGGCAGTATTATTTGTTGTGTCGCAAACAACTCTATAGTCGTAAATGCCACGGCGTCCTTGGATATCACGCAAATATGGTTCAACTAAATTGACAAATTGCGCTCTTGTAAATTCGTCGTTAAATTCAAACAATGAAGAACGTGAAGCTTTTGCAATGGCTTTTTCGAGTACAATAAACAATCTGCGAACATTGATACGATCAAATGCTGATGGTCTAGACTGTAATGTCTTATCTCCATATAAAATTGTACCTTCTCCTGGGAATGTTACAACTGGATTAACACCCGTTTTATATAAGGTATCTCTTTGTGCGCTTGTTGGATTCCAAGAAAGTTTTACCAAGTTTTTAATTTGGCCACGGTTATAACCAGCAGGTGAGAACCAAGGGTCTCTTTGAATGTCTGTTCTTGCACATAATCCTGCAATGTCACCATTCAATGGAACCCAACGATATACGTCATTGTATTTGTCGTATTGATATTTCCAACCTGAATCCATAACAACATAAGAAGAATCTGTAATTGTATTTCTATAAGTTACAATATTTGTTGTTGGATTTGTAACATTGACAACATCGCTATATTGTGGTGAAAGAAATACCAATGCATCTTTTCTAGATTCCACTAATGTTACTAGAAAATCAGGAATAGTATCTGATGTTAATGCACCACCCATGATCAAAGAAACATCTACAGAATCTGGGTTTGAAAATAAATTAAATGCCGAAGCAAGGCCGGCGTTTTCAGGAGCCACATCAACTCCACCGCTAAATTCAAATATGGCATTAACAACAGCATCAAGCGTTAAATCGTTGTTAGCAATTAAATCGGTAGATAATTGGTCCCAATTTGAATTACTCTCACCATTCATCCACCAAACCCATTTTGATCTCGTATTCATTACAGAACCATAGTGATTATTGGAACCATCATAACTTTTAGCATCTATAACTTTAGATACATAAGAATATTTTTCTAAAATAGTATCTACTGTACCAGTAATAACACCGGTATAATCATACACAACAACATGCAATTCGTCATTGATCAAATCTTTACTATCTGCCCAATCTGAAGTACCTGGTGCTGAATTGAATTCATTTCTCCAATCCCAAGTGGAAAAAGTAGTAGCATCAGCATAAGAAACACCTATGTTATTTCCTAATGAACCTGGATATTTTGCTAGAAATGTTTCGTTGTCCACTCTAGTCCATTGGTCAGCATTTCTTACCAGTCTTCCGGTTCCTCCTGCTGTAGCATTTAAAGCTCCAAGACCAATTGCACGAACAACTCTTAAATCATTTGCATAGGATAAGAAATTTGCTGCGGTAAAAAACGAAGTTGCGGTGTTGCTGTCTGGTTTGCCAAATTTTTCGACTAATTGGAGTTCATTGTTAATGATAGTAATCTCATTCACTGGACCCCAGTTAAAATTTCCGGCAAAACCACCGACAGTGGTTGCCACAGAAGGTACAACGGTAGTAAGGTCGACTTCTGAGACATTCACACCTGGTGATAATTGAAAAGCCATGGTTTAATCTCCTTTATATTTTTTTCAGGCTGAATAATTCTTTTATTCTCTATTTATGTTTTTAGAAAATTGAACTGGTATAACCTCGATTTTGAATTTCAGACCAGAAATTTCCATCAGAATCTACAATAGGTTCTGGTCTTCCATCATCGATAATACCTACCGGGGTCAAATTTTCATCTATTAACATATTATTTTCTTCTAAAAGAACCTTTCGGATATCTATATTTGTTGATTCTTTGAAGTAGTTTTGTGCGGCCAACCAAGCAAACAAAACTAATCCCATTACCAAATCATCATTATTACCCTCTTCAGCTGCGTAACTATCTTTTTCTCTCACAAAGGTATTCAATTCAGCTATGGTATCAAAATCATTGATTAATAATTTGTCGGATTCAATCAATGTTTTTAAGTTTGCACAACCAATTTTCTTAACAGTTTTAGTTGTTCTAATACCAAAATTTGCAGTACGTTTGAAACCACCAGATATTGTTTGACCTTTGATATGGTGGTGGTCAATTTTGTAAACATTTTCATATTCCAAATCATAATGCATTATATCAACCACTTGTTGACCTACGTTATTAGTTTCAATCAAAACGTAAGCTTCATTATATCTATTTGCCAGTGAATAAATTACTGTTGGAAAAAATAACAAGGGTAATTTATTGTTCCTATACTTTGCAACTTGTTTATAAGGAACTTGAGTTGCATCTATGACATTAATCGTTGAATAGTCTTGTCCAACGCCCTCCGAACAGTCTACAGTTGCAATATAGGTGTGTCCTTGTATCGGTTCTTCATAGATGTCCAAACCTTCTTCCATTCGTATTGGGTTGAAGAATGGCATTGACCTAAGTTTTGCACCAGAAATTAATGTTGCCGATGAACCAATAAATTCAGTTTCAAATTCTACTCTGAATTGTTCTTCGGACGTATTCCTAATTGTCTCTTCTTTCCACTTTTCATCTCTACCCGGCACCATAGACCAGTGAACTTCAACCGGTGTATATGTTGACCTGCCTTCTATAGCATCTGTCCACATCTTATAGAAAAGATTTAAACCATTAGGAGTTGAAACGATAATAACTTTTGTGGTTTGACCAGATGAAATAACAGGATATGTTGATTGAAAGAAATCTTGCGCCATATTATGTTGAACGAACGCAAATTCATCAAGGAAGATTAAGTTATAAGAACCACCACGAACACCAGAAGCGGATGTGGCATATGCAAATATTTTTGAACCATTCTCCAATTCAATATTACCCTTGTTCCAAACAATAATGCCTTGTTGCAACCAAAGTGGTAAATACTCATAAGATTTTTGTAATCTTCCTAAAATCTCACGAGCGAGAGAACCTTTGTTAGCTAAAACACCAATTGTATAATCTTCTTGGAATAAAACACACCACAACATATAACCAACAGTTGTGGTTGTTTTACCAACCTGTCGTGGCATTTTACAAATTGAGAAACGGTTATTATGAAAAGAATTGACCATATTTTCTTGAAATGGCCACATCTCAAATGGAACTAAACCCAAATCAACGTTTACAATCTTAACATAATTTCGAATGAAATATACGGGGTCAGCAATACATCTAGCAATCTCTAATGCTTGTTCTTCCGTATAGTTGATTTCAACGCCTACTCTTTTTAGACGTTCATTACCAAGATAACCTTCACTCATTTTGTTATGCTACGAAGCATCCATCCGTGTTTGTTGTGAACGTCAATTCTACCCGCAAGAAAGTCCATTAAACCTTGTTTGTCAAATTGTTCAGCTAATTTAAATGTCATATTCAATGTATTTAAAACCACATCATTATCCGATAACAATTTTCTTGCCATCTCAACACCTTCTAACATTTCATTTTCATCTTGTATTTCGGTTAATTCCATATACTTAGAAAACGAACCAGGAGCATAAGCATCTAAAGCTCTTATTTGTTCTGCGGTAACATCAACCGCAGCATGTAGTTCTTCATAAAGATTACCAAAAAATTCATGATATTGTGGAAAATTAGAACCTTCTACATTCCAATGAAAGTTGTGACTTTTCAAATACATTGCAAAAGTATCAGCAAGTATTTTTCTCATTAATTCTACTAAAGTTTCCATTTCTTTTCCTTATTCTTTACTCTTTAACATTTTAACCAAATCTTTTGTTGAACCAACAAATACAGCATTTTGCACATTCACATTGTTTTGTTCAGATTTAGGTTGTAAATCTTTTTTTCTTTTTTGTATTTCCATTAAATCTTTGTTCATGTCTGCCAAACTTTTCAACATATTCGCTGCGACTTCATATGCTCTAGGATGTTCCGATTCTTTCGCAACATTCAAAATATTATCCATGGCCACATTACCTTTTTCAATTAAGCCTCGTATATTTTGCCTAGCGAATTCAGCGTCATCTTCAACAGAAGAAGTAACTGTGGTAACAATTTCGTTTTCGTTATAATCTATAGGTTCAATATCCAATACCTCAGAAAGTTTTTCATTTACTTTACTCATAATCTATTTTTCCTTTTATTTAACCTCTTTAACCCCAAAGGTATCACCACCCACACCGAAATATTGACGAATGTTATCTGCATTAAATCCTTCTGCTGACATTTTATTTGATATTCTATAAGTTACAGTATCGCCTGCACTTGCACCGTGTGTATCAACTCTGAAATAATTAAGAGGCCCAAACCATGTATTTACAGGAGCTGTCCAAGCGCATACTTTTGTAAATGTTCCAGAATTAATTTTTCTTTCTAAGTTGACAATTGCTTCAGCCGTGTTATCATCAACATCAAAAAACAATCCGCTAAATTCAACTTTACATTTTGTAAATCCTGGTGAAACAGTAAACGATACTTCTAAATCAGCTGTATCACCTTCGTTTCTAAATTGACCACCATCTGCAACATTAAAAGATGCAGTCGTTTGATTGCCAGCGCTAAATGTATTCCAATTTTCATTACCTGTTGATAAATCTTTCCATCCATTGTTATAAACGACTAGAGTTTTTACTCCTCTTGATGCTGGGTCCCAATTACTACCGTCTGCATATGCAATCATACCATCAACCGGTGAAGATGGAGCCGCAGTAAGTGTTGGTAATGAAACTACACTTGTCAATTGAACTGGTGTTGCACCACCAGTCTTCAGTGAAGAAACTGTAGCTGAAGTACCATCAGATGTTAATTGAACAGCACCCAAATATACTTTGGATGAATAAAGTGTGTTCCACTTTTTACTTATATTACCTAAATCATAATTATTATCCGAATCTGGTATTAAAGTGCCTTTAACATCAAAATATTCTGCAAATTCGGTTGTATCACTGTGTGCTACTATTTGAGCTGCATATGTTGAAGAACTTTCGACGATTGATGATGGTGTTGTAAATGTGTTTGCTGTATCAAAAGCCGCATTAGCGTGATGTGCTGAATAAGTTGCTTTATTATCAACATCTACGATATCATTAGCATTAGTGTTTGCTGTATCAAAAGCAGCACCAGCATGATTGCTAACTGTTGTAATATTACCTGCATTGGTTGTAATATCAGAAGCATTAGTATTTGCTTGGTCAAAAGCAGCATCAGCATGATTACTAACATCTACAATTGTATTTGCTTGGTCATAAGCAGCACCAGCATGATTGCTAACTGTTGTAATATTACCTGCATTGGTTGTAATATCAGAAGCATTAGTATTTGCTTGGTCAAAAGCAGCATCAGCATGATTACTGACTGTTACAATATCTGATGAATTTGTATTTGCTTGGTCATAGGCAGAATTTGCATAATCACCTGAAGTTACAGCTAAATCATATGTCAAATTCGCATATGTAAAAGCAGAATTTGCATAATCTCCAGCTGAACTGGAATCCTGTGATACAGTAATTGTTGATGTATAAACGGTGTTTGCTAAATCATAAGCAGAATTTGCATAATCACCAGATGTTTCGGCCTTTTGGTCAGCAGTAGCTGCATCAGTAGTTGCAGTATTTGCTTGGTCATAAGCAGCACCAGCATGATTACTAACCGTTGTAATATTACCTGCATTAGTTGTAATATCACCAGCATTAGTATTTGCCTGATCATAAGCAGCATCAGCATGATTACTGACTGTTACAATATCAGATGCGTTTGTATTGGCTTTTACAAAAGATGCATTGGCGTGATGACCAGAATAAATTGCTTTATTATCTACGGTGGTTGCATAAGTTGTAACTGCGTTTGCTCCATTGAAAGCACTGTTTGCGTGATGTCCGTTGTAAATGGCTTTATTATTTACTGTTGCAATATCAGTTATATTTGTATTTGCTTGGTCAAAAGCACTATTTGCATAATCACCTGAAGTTTCTGCATATAGTATTCCAGTATTTCCTCGGTCCAAAGCAGTATTAGCATAGTCACCACTCGTTACTGCTCTTTGGTCAGCAGTAGCTGCATCAGTAGTTGCAGTATTTGCTTGGTCATAGGCGGCGTTAGCGTGTGGTCTAGCATAAGGATCTATGTGTTCTGTAGCTGTATTTGCAACCGCAAAGGCAGCATTGGCATAATCACCTGCAATAACAATATCTACAGCATTTGTATTTGCTTGAGTAAATGCAGCTTCAGCATGACCTTCAACCAAAGATAATTCAGTATCGGTAAGTATGTTTGAATATGTGACACCATCATTTGTAAATTCCCACCTATCACTCGTTTCATTCCAACCTAAAATTACGGTTGCTTCATCTCCACGATTTACTCTAAAACCGGCATTGACTGCTGGGTAACCAGTAGCACCATAAACAATATCTATCAAATTATCTTGTACTCTTAAAGTCGAAACTTCTAATGAGGCGGTGCATCCAGAAACTGTCAAATTTCCTGTAATAATCATATCACCACCAACAGTTCCACCTGTGGTTAAATCCACTATATTGTTTGCTAAATCAAATGCAGAATTCGCATAATTTCCAGCACTTAAAGCTTTTTGATCGGCCGCAGCTGCGTTCGTAGTCGCTGTATTTGCTTGATCATAAGCAGATTCTGCCATTGGTATACTCGCTTCAATTGAATCATTAAAGTCTTGCAATGAAACCCGTCCTGTTGTTCCGGTTGTCTGGTCAACAACCGGTATTATTATTTGTGTTAAATCTGCACCTGGTGTTACCGGTAATAATTCTGATATTTTTTTAGTAGTTGCCATTTGTTTTTTGCCTTTAACTCTCTAAAGTTAATGTGTAATTTGAATCTTCTGTTAACAATTCGTAACCATCTTCTGTTAACATTATGATAGCTTCAGGTTCATTTTGATTTATAAATTCTTCAGAGAATCCAAATTCATCATCTGGAAGCGCATCTATTGGGTTTGGTGTTATCTTACTTTCGGTTACTATCTGTGTATTTGCTGTAGTCACATCGTTTGGTGTAACTGTATTATCTGTTATGTATAAGTTTGTATTTGACTGTCTAATATAACTTGAACTTTCAACCAGTGGCCAAATATATCCTTTTGCTGTAAATTCTAAATCCCAAGTAATTAAACGGGTGGACATCATATCACCTTCATAATCGGTGGTAGTATTTACTGAGTTTAATATGATTGGTAAATCATATTTTTGACTCATAGTTGGAATAAAATTTACAGTAACGTTAAAATCTGGTGTAAAAAATGGTAAAATTTGTTCCAATATTTGAGTGCCGTCTTCAGTATTTCTTGTATAAATTGATAAAGAAAAATCAAAATTATAAGGTATAGGAACAAATTGACTGTTCAATTTTATTGAATTGTTTGCAGAAAAATTTCTAGTAAAACTAATTTGTTTTCTGGAACTATCATAACTTAAACCCGTCATTTCAAATGAAATTCTTGGCACTATAACACTGACAGATTTTGTTAAATCTGGGTCTGATGTTAATCTAGTTAAATATTTTTCTTTTGGTCCATATGAAAGTGGAACACGAATTCTTTCTTTTTCTTCCGATAAATCTTTTGTGTATCGAACCAATTGTATGTCATTGAATATTGTTCCAAAAGCAACAACTACTTTTCTTATAGTTCTATGATAAAAATGATTTTTACCTAACATTATGCCTCTCCAAACGGATTATTTTCACTAAAGTCAATTATAGAACTACCTTCAGTTTCAAGTATTTGATTATCTGCCATATCTTCAAAAATATTATCTGTTGTAATTAAGTTATTTGCTGGTTCATCCATTGACCATTCTGCGCCACTTGTTTCACCTTTTAATATTGTACCAGATTGGAAAGTGCCTTGAACACGTATAACATCAACGTGTCTAGCTGGATCCCAAGTATGAACTATAGCTTGTGCAGTAGCTGTATCTAAACTGGCGCCTTGATAAATTATTTCGCCAGGAATAAACCTACCATCACCACTTAAAGGAACTGATAGTCTAGTTTTTCTGTAAAGGTCAAATGCTTGGTCGTCGATTTCTTGTTTACCAGTTTCAATGATTTCGTCCGAAAATACAAATTGTTTCAACTTTAACGCATATACGTATACATTACCACCACGACCACGTCCTAATGTGTAATACATTGCTTGGTCATTTTCATGTTCAACAAAAGATATTTCAAAAAAGTTTTGAACGAGTGGTACGTAAATTAAATCACCTTCTCTAGGCCTTGTTGGTGCATTGTTTTCTGTTGCAACAATATCACCTATTCTTGGCCTGTTATAATTTGTTGCACCAACAGAATATTTAAATTTTCGGCGAGAAACTAAAACTGACAACTCGTCTCGTATTTCAAGTCCAAATTTAGAAACAAAGTCGCCTTCTCCATCCATACCTGTCACATTCTCTAAATAAATTTCCAATGGATGTGCAGACACAAATTGTTTCAACGTATCTTCACCAAATAATTGGTCTTCACCGTCTGCATTTCTGGATGTTCTAGGTAAATAATAAACATCCATTCCATAAATTCCAATAGCTTCAATGACCAAATCCTCAACAAGAAGTTGCTCTTGTGTTATTTGATCCTGAGGAAAAGGTTGAAAATAAAAATTAGTGGCCACTTTTTAACCCATTATAAAATCGTTAGGTAATACATTATAAGATTGCATCTCTTCTTCAATCTTATCAATTTCTCGTTGTGCATCTTCCATTATTCTAGGGCCGTCAAGTGTAACACCACCTGGCATTTGTATACCAGCAAACTTAGAAAGGTTTGAACCCCATTGATATTTAATTTTGGCCGTTGTGTATTGTTTTAAGAATCTATCATCCCAAACATCGGAAACACCAACTTTGGTCATAGTCACACCACTAATATCTCCAGAAAGTTCACCAACTATTTCTATTTCCGTTGGAGAATTAATTCTGTTAACTTGTATTTCTTGACCATCAGATAATGTCAGAATATCACCTTCTATGATTTCTTGGTCAAACGTTGTTGATGTTCCAGTTAAAGTGTTTGATGATGTTGTTCCAGATAAACTACCCGTTAATGTGATTGTATCTGGATCAAGCTTTCGGTAACATTCAATAAGAACATACTCACCAACGGAAACATCTCTAGACCAATCAATATCCAAATATAATTTATTCAAATGACGATTAAACCTACATTGTGGAGTGCCAGAGAATAAAAGGTTGAGTGTTCTTATGTGTTGCATCGTAATTTCATATGAAACATAAGAAACTGATGTAAAATCATACAAATCGTGCAGCCTCAGTTGATATCTTAGATCAAACATATTGACTGAAGAATTCGAATCGTCAAATGGCATAACACCAGTAACCGATATGACGGCATCTGGACAATAAATCCATCTGCGGTCAATATCTTGTTGTGTTATTTTGTGCTTCATGTATATTTTTTCCATGCCATCAAAATGATAGTCATAGAAAAATTGAAGCGCATCATCAATCCTATCTTCTATTTGGTCATCATCCACGTTAATCTGAATGACTGGCCAACCAAGACGGCGCATACAATAGTCTTTAAATTGTGCTCTTGTTGTGGGTCTGGCCATAAATTCTCCTATAATGGAGTATTTATACCATATTAATATTATGGGTTAGGAGTATCAACGAAGTTTATTACGCCATCTTTT
>Ga0222714_10001870_pt1 | contig 23160 bp, 13 predicted proteins | sample C33_3DmetaG_FD_165048 | JGI IMG/M metagenome (GOLD analysis project Ga0222714, IMG submission 165048) | Estuarine water microbial communities from San Francisco Bay, California, United States - C33_3D | ecosystem: Environmental > Aquatic > Marine > Unclassified | place: USA: California...
AAACAAAGTGACTTTAATGGGTTGCTAATGCAGGCAACAAGCGCGATTTTTGCCACTCATGTTGCAACTGACAACCATACGCCAAGAAACCGACACCATCATTGAGCGCCTAAAACTGCGCGGCATTGATGCCAAAGATGCGATTCACGCTTTATTGAGTGCCGATGAATCCAACCGAAAGTTGCGTTTTGAACTGGAACAAAACCAAGCCAAGGCCAATCAATTGGCGGGTGAAATTGGTCAGTTGTACAAAAGCGGCCAACGGGAATTAGCCGACCAGAAAAAAGTCGAATCTTCCAATCTTAAAGAATTGATTAAGAACCAAGAGGAAGATCTTACTTTGAGTGACAATAAAGTAAGAGATTTGCTGGTTTCTTTACCTAATGCCCCTCAGTTGGATGTACCTGCTGGCAAAGACGCTGAAGACAATCAAACCGTATTGGAATGGGGCGAGCACCCCCAATTGCATGCTGAAGCCAAACCCCATTGGGAATTGGCCTCAGAATTGGGAATCATTGATTTTGAATTGGGTGTTAAAATTACAGGCGCAGGTTTTCCTGTCTACAAAGGCAAAGGTGCTATTCTGCAGCGAGCCTTGATACAATTCTTCCTGAACGAAGCAGGGAAGGAGGGCTATACCGAAATGCAAGTACCGCATTTGGTCAATGCCGATTCTGGATACGGAACGGGTCAATTGCCTGACAAAGAAGGCCAGATGTACCACGCGGGATTGGACGATTTGTACCTGATCCCAACCGCAGAGGTTCCAGTCACCAACTTGTACCGAAACACCCTGTTGGACCACAGCCAACTACCCGTCAAGAACACAGCTTACACACCCTGTTTTCGCCGAGAAGCTGGAAGTTATGGCGCTCACGTGAGAGGCTTGAATCGCCTGCATCAGTTCGACAAGGTAGAAATCGTTCAAATCGTCAAGCCGCAAGACTCCGACCAAACCTTGGAGCAAATGCAAAACTATGTTCAAGGCCTTTTACAGAAACTAGGATTGCCCTATCGCCTGTTGCTACTCTGCGGTGGGGACATGGGCTTTACAAGCGCTAAGACCTACGATTTGGAAGTATGGAGCGCCGCTCAGGAGCGCTGGTTGGAATGCAGCTCTGTATCCAACTTTGAGACTTTCCAAACCAATCGTTTGAAGTGCCGATTCCGGAATGAAGAAGGAAAAACCGAATTGGCTCACTCCTTGAATGGATCAGCCTTGGCCTTGCCTCGCATTGTAGCCGCCCTATTGGAAAACAACCAAGACGAAAAAGGCATACGCATTCCCGATGTCTTGGTGCCCTACACTGGTTTTAACCGAATTGATCGTTAATGGAGAACCTCAAATACCCCATTGGGTCATTCAATTGGGATCAAGATTTTAGTCTTGAGGAACTATTGGGAGCCGTGGTTCGCATTCAAGACATGCCCAACAAGCTGGCCAAGTTGCTCAATACGGAAAAACGCGATGAGATGCTCAAGGCTCAGTATCGAGAGGGGTCTTGGACCGCACAAGAAGTGATTCACCATTTGGCCGACAGCCACATGCAAGCCTTTATTCGATGCAAGCATATTTTGGCCAAAACAGCTGACACCGTTCAACCCTATGACGAAAACGCTTGGAGCCAAACCGGTGATTACGATTTCTCGTATGAATCCTCTTACTTGATGCTCATGGGATTGCACCAACGCTGGTCCCTGTTGCTATTGAATGCTTTGAAGGGAGACCCCGCTGTGCTGGCGGCTAGCCTGTATCATCCCGAACGCGGGAGCAGCATCAGTTTGGCGCAATTCATTGCCCTGTATGCCTGGCACGGAGACCATCACTTGGCGCATATTCAACTGTGTTTGAATTCAGCCAACAACCTCAATTGAGGTACACATCCACAACCTGCTCTTTTTGAACCAATACCTCTCCAGGGGCTGCCCCTTTAGGCTTGATGACGAATTTTCTCAAGGCCATTTGCACGGGCACAAATCCTTGGTGTTTGGCCTTTGAGTGCAAAGCCGCCAATTGCGCAGCGTGTTCTATAACAGCCGTATTGAATTCTTGGCCGGTACGGCGAATCAACACGTGAGAGCCCGTTACCCCTTTGGCATGAAACCAAAGATCATTCTTACTGGAAGCCCTCAACAACTCATCGTTTGACTTAGAACTTTTACCCATCCATATTTGGTAACCCTCCCAATCCAATACTTTAAAAGGTCGATTATTGACCTCTGCTGCGGCAGAAGGTTCATTTCGCTTGGGCCTAAGACCTTTGATATCCTTGAAGGCAACGGCTTTTTCCCATTGCTCAAGTTCGAGTTTGCATTGCCCCAATGATTCCTCAGACCGACTGATCTGGAGACGCCTTTCTTGCATCTCCAAAGGCTGATTTTGAGCTTTCTTGTAATAGCGTTTCGCGTTATCTGCTGCATTGAGTTCGGGATCCAATTTGATCCTCAATTGTTCTCCCGTATAAAAGTCGGGAATTCTCGCACTGGAAATACCCTGTTTCAAGTGGTGAGCATGAGCCAAAATCAAATCACCCAGTTCGCGGTAAGAACGTCGGTTTTCAAGTTCTTCCAAGCGATTCTTGGATTTGTTCACCAAGGCCTGCAATTGTCGAATGCGCTGTTGCAATTGCGCCATGCGTTGAGCCTTTTCCCGCTCGAACATGAGGCTCCGAGCCCAATTCAAGGTTTCTTCTGGCAACTGCCAATGATCCCAGACATCGAGAATGAGCACTACCTCTTCATCAAGGTGAGCATCAGATAATCGGTTCAACCAGTTGAAAATAGAGGGCAAATCTCCCTTTGAAGCGGCCTCAAAAGGAAAAGTATTTTTGATGCTTTCAGGGCTGCGGCGTTTCTGTAAGAAATCTTGCCAGCTCTCCTCATTGCCGATAGGTAGGTGGTCAAGAGAAGCACTATCTGGCCAAGAAAAATCCCAATCGCCTTTGCACGATAAACGAAACATGGACAAAACCTCATCCTTTTCATTTAGCAGTATATTGGACTGTCGCCCAAATCCTTTGAATCCCAAGATCAAGCCCGAATCGAAACGAATTTCCAGAAAACGGTCAAAAGCCAGGCATTGAATCGATTCTACACGGTTGCCATGCAATTCTTTGAATTGAACTTGTCCGTTTTTCTTCTTGGCATTCCGACTCGGAACATCTACCAACCACTGAAACCAAAGTTCTTGTTGAACGAAACGACACCACAGCACTCCCGATTCAAACTCGAGATACAGGTTGTCTTTGTCAAAACTAATGGCATACAGCAGGGATTGACCCAGCAGCATTCGCTTTAAGCGATTGCTCCATATTTGGTAATACCAATAATGAGCCAACATGCCTCAAAGGTACTATGGCTTTGGCCTTAATAGGGTGATGGTACCGGCATAGGTTCTAGGCGCTTGTCTGCGACCGCGGTATTTGATGTAAACCGCATATACACCTTCTGGACAAGGTTCGCCTTTGTAGGTTCCATCCCATTGAGCGGCAGCATCATCCGAGCGAAAAATCTCTTGCCCCCATCGGTTGTAAATCCGAATATCCACCAAGGTAGATCCGTAAACATGAAAGGACAGAGCATCGTTTTTACCATCGTCGTTGGGACTGAATGCCGTCGGCACATACAGTATAACGGTGTCTTTGTAGCAGAGCATGGCCTCAGCGGTATCGGTGCATCCGCCGGCATTGGCTACGGCCAGTTGTACCCTGTAGCGTATAGAATCGCCGGCGTAGGAATGAACGGGATTGGCGCTAGGAGAGAATGCAGAGCTACTGCCATCTCCCCAATTCCAGGTACCCTGTGTGGCTCCTACGCTGCTATTGAAAAACTGAACCGTGTTCAACAGGGGCGACAAACAAGACTGGCCTTGACCCAATTGCATAAAAAAGCCCGCTTGTATGGCGGCATAGCCTGGAATTTCCACGCTGGTATCGCTGTAGCACTGACTGAGTAAATCGACGGCATTCACCCGGTATTTGCCGCCTACGGGCGCCCATAGCGTATCGCTGACCTGAGCCGTGTAATCCCAGCGAAGAGCAACAGGACGTCCAGATTTGAGTGCCAAGGTCACAAACCCTTCCAGTCCATAACATTGGGGGGCGGAGCTTGAAACATCAAACCACAGGCGCGGATGAACCACCACAGGAACTTGAGTTACAGCAGGATCGCTGCACCCATCGCTGGCTGTCGCGGTATAGATGGTGGTCTGGGTAGGGGTCACGTAGGTGGCTAAACCACTTTGATTGTGCGACCAACTGACTTGATGGGGTTGGATTCCACCCACTGAACTAGCCCGCAACAAACGGGTTTCTCCGTAACAAACCGAATCAAATGCGGGTACTACCACGGCCTTCAGGGTATCCAAGACACGCACTTGAATGCTATCAGTAAAAGAGCATGCACCCACTTGAGAGGCCAAATACAATCGATGAAGTCCCGTACCGGCGGCGCGAGGTCTAAATCCAAGTCCTGATGGCACAAGGGTAGCCCCAGAACCCATCCAATTGGGGTTGCTTACAGCCGGTTGAACTCCGATAGCGAACACAGAGTCTTTCAAGCAGTAGGGACTACTGAAGTTGAACTTCAAAATAGGCAGCGTATCAACTTGAATATCAATTGTATTGTCACAACCATTTGAACTGCGATAACCCAGTGTGTACAGCGCAAAGGATTTGCCCTTTTGAGCGACAGCTTTGGCGGGATCGAAGCGCCAAGGATTGCGTTGAACACCAGGGCCCCAAAAAAATCCGGAAACATCTTCCGCCCATAGCCCCAACGGTGACTGGTCTTCGCAAAGTATGGTATCATTCATGACCACAGGTTTAGGCCGAACCACCACGATGGCTTGATCTCTGCAACCTTTGGCCTCGTACTGAATGGGATGAACACCTATACCTGCCAATACAGCCGAGAAGGAATCTCGATTCACTCCTGATCCTGACCATTTGCCACCTCCCACCGAAGTTGTCCACCCTAAGTCTTTGAAGGCTCTCATGCCGTCTTCTGGGCAAACCCAAACCGTATCTCCTCCTTGAATCTTGGGTGAAATAATGTGCACCCATTTGCCATCGCTGCATTTGGGTGTTTTGAGCACGAGCCATTCCTTTCCATCAGCCCCGTTGGTCCAAGAGGGATCGTATTGATCGGAATTGCCCGATACAACTCCTTTGCCCTGCCATTCATATTGAGTAGTAGGGCGGAAAGCATTCAAAGTTTGCACCCCTGCATTGGGGCAGAAGGTGTCGTTTTTGCCCGCGTTACACGGCAGAACTGTAAGCCGTGTGGTATCGCGACACCCGCCTCGACCTACATAGATGATGTTGTAATCGCCCGGACCTTTCATGGCCGATGGGTTGTACCAACCGTAGTAATAACTCTGCAAACCCTGAAACCAAGAAGGGTAGAGCCCCTTGGGTGCAAATTCCAAAGTATCCCGATTGCGCGACTCGCAAGTTGTATCAAAGGCGGGCACCTGAATTTCATCTACAATGACCTTTTTGTCCCCTTTGCAACCTTTCCACTCATAGGTAATGGTGTACTCACCCATGGTATCGGCCATAAATTCACCGGCAGGAGTAACCTTTGGACCCGACCAAGTGCCGCCTGCCGGAGAATACCAATACAGCGTTTGCAAGTTCTTACTGGGGCAGAAGAAATTCTCCAAATTGCTAATCACCATTACGGTAACAACCACCGTATCGGCGCAACCACCCACTTGGTACCAAACAGGACGTGTCCAATAATTGCCATAAGGCTTAAATTCGCCCGTTTGGCTATTGACGATTCCTTGACCGTACCAGGTTCCACCAGGCGGAGTGGCCGACAAGTTAAAATTGGAACCATAGTAACAGACCTGTGTATCGGCTTGGGCTTTTGGCGGGGCCAATACAATAACATCGATGGTGTCGTAACCGGGAATAGCCGTACCGTCACTCACTTTCAAGATATAGCGAGTATTGGTTTTGGGGCAAATGGTGTGGGGACCAGCTCCAGAAAGACCGCCGCTCAACCAAGTGTATTGGTATTTGGCCGCTTGACCACCCGTCGCTTTCACCGTTATCTTGGTGCATTCTCCTTGGCACAAAGTATCGCTACCCACACTGAGTTCAACCTTGATGGGGCAATTATTCACCGAAAAGGTCTCAGTAGAGTTCAGCCAATACACAGAATCGCAAAAATCTCGGTAGCCATGTACATGAGTGACCGTATAGGAACCATTAATATCAAACTTACCTGAGGCCGTAAATCGGAAATTCGTCGCTTGGCCGTTTTTGCAATCAAGGGCCACGACTTTAGAAATAGCCATGGTTTTAGCCCCAGAAATGCTGGTATTGGCCGTATTCATGGAATCACAGGGAATGGCTCTATCCAACTTAAATTCAAAAACAGAATCTTGGCAAACCAAGGCTTTCACCAAGCTCATCTTAACCGCCTTAGGAGCTATAATGGTTGTGGTTACAGTAGCTTCCCAACCCGTACAAGCCACGCTTTTATCGGATCGAAAATGAAGGGTAATGAAGCTATCGCTACTGGACACTGTTCCGGGAGAGGTATTTCCTGAATAGGCCCCAATGAGGGTTGAATTGGTGTCTTTGCCGTCAAAAATGCGTAACACATCTTCGTCTTTCTCTGTGCAGAAGGAGCTGAAGTTGAGTGTGATACTCGAGGCTCCGGGCACGGACAATACCAGGGTGGAGTTTTCATTGTGGCCGTAATACCCATTGATCACGGTATTGGCATCGCTATCGGTAATGCTGGCCTTGCACACCCGATGATGGGCATTGGCTTGCAGGTAAACGGCCTGAGACCAGCCATTCGCTGCCCACAAACCCAGTAAAAGGGCTCCTAAACGGTATGCCCATTTTCGCCTCACTTTTCAATGATGATATCAGGTGTACGAACCAAATTGCTCCAATTCCCATTGCGGTCCTTTACCCGTATTTGAAATTGAGTTTGCTCTTGGGAACCGGCTCCGATGAGAAACAAGTTCTTCAATTTCACCTGCCAAGTCCCCGAAATACGTGTGGGCTTGGCGCTCAAGGGCAACATGGGAGGAATGTAGTAGAAATCTGGTTTGCTCAAACGCTGATCCCACACTTCCATGCTCAAGGAATCGGCCGACAAAAAGCCCAAATCTCCGTCACCGTCTTCGTACGAAATTTGGATTGCCAGGGTGTCTTGAAACTGCACCAAACGATCAGACGACAGTCCTTCAAAGGCAATTTTCGGCACCGGATCGCCCAGAAAAAACTGTTCTTCTGTGCAAGAAAACAGAAACAACAAACAGCTATATATCAAAATATTGCGCATATCTACTTGAATCGAATGGCAAAGTATTTCTTCATGAAAAACATGGAATTTGGATTGGGAATGCTGTAGTCCTCATTCTTGGCATCACTCATTGTGATTCGAAACCACAAGACATCATCGGCAATTTGCGAAGAAGCATCGAAAACATAATGCCAATTGTACGTCACTGTGGCACCGAATAAACCCTTCATGAGAATCGGTGTTCCGGCCACCAGGCTTCTTTCGTTCGTTGAATCATAAGCATTGGGATCAGTTGACCAGTTGATGCTGCAATTTTTCAAATCACTGGATGGGCCCAAATCATCGGCTAAGGCAAACCAAAGGTCCAATGAAGGACCTCCTACGCTCGCTGTAAGAGCTTCGTACACTCCAGGCCTTGGCAAAAGACTCGCGCCTTGATACACCTGGACTCCCAATAGGGTCGGTGGGAAATCGATGGGATCGGGCTTTTGGCCATTCATGGATAAGCATCCGTTATTGATCCATGTACGCAAATCTGCCAACAAGGAATCCTTTTGCTGCGGATACAACGAATTAGGCTCCAAAGCCAGGGGCATGATTCCACTGTTGCCGCCCAGGTCTGTCGTCAATCTATACAACAACATGGAGGCATCTGCACTTCCAGGGACCACTCGGGCCTGAAAGGTTCCCCCTGGGTCATTTTTGATAATGGGTTGCCCCACCAAACTGCGATAGGTGCTTTCAACGGTGCGAAAATCCGGTTCAAAGTTGCCGTCGTGGCAACCACTGTTGGCGCAAGTAGGCTCAAACAAACGGCTGTGCAGCGCCTGAATCGTTGAACCACTCATGAAGGTGTCGTTGAACTCGACTACGCTATCTTTCAACCTGTCATATGGGTTCTCAATGGGCTTTGGCTCTGGCTCGCAACCCAACAGTAGCAAAGCCGATAGGGGCGCTATGAATCCCAAAATCCTCATACGCGCTGGAACATGCTCTTTGCCAAGGGGTCAATATACCCGCTGGCCATAACTTCATCGTAAATGCCAAATATATCTGCAATCGTTGGCACGATATCGGTCAATCGACCTACAGGGTTGGACTCGCTGCCAACAGACAATTGGGGCACATTGGAACCCACCATCAAGCTCCACACCCGCCTAGCATTGGCATCAGAGTGATCGAAGGCGTACCAATCGTTTTGATCCAAAATTGGATTGGGATTCAAGTTTCGCCCGCACTCAGGAGCAATGATGAAGATGGTATTGTCTTTGATGTCGGGGATGTTGTTTTGAATGTACTGCCACAACCAACCAGCCGCATGATCGGCCCTGTGCAATGCCGACAAATAGGAGGTAAAATTGGAGTGACAACTGTCTACTCCGCCAATATTGACAGCCAGCATTCTCGGCTTGAACTCCCGCATGATTTCAGCCGCATAGGCAATGTTGTAGCCATCACCAGACCCGACAGGAGGCATAGCAATTTGACCGGCACTCTGCTTGACAAACACATTGCGAATGAACTCTTTGATCCAGGTGCGCTCTTCTTCGGTATTTCGAACCGTATTGTACTGTTCTTGGCCCAACGAAAAACTTTGGTCCAAAAAGCGTTTGATGTCGTACATGGGCTCCAAATCCTGTTGGCTGTAGCTCTTGCCGTTGGCCAAAATCTCTCGGCCATAGCTCCCGAATGTGATAGGAGGGGCGAACATATTGGCACCGTATTGAAGCCCGTAGTCGGCATTGTCGCTAGAATTCAACAAAGGCATGCTGTTGCCTATGCCATTGGCCACCATCCAACACTCTGAAGCTTTGAACCCTGCGTGGCGACGCAAGTACTCGAAAATGGTCGGATACCTTGGGCGCGTTTTTAAGCCTTGTGCAGTGCCCGCATTTCCAGTAAGCAAGGTATTCAACCCAACATAGTGGCCTGCACTTTGGGCTTGAACTTCACGAAACAACATGCCACTGCTCTCTATGGTATTACTCAATAAACGAGGTATCGGCTCGCTACCTGGAGGCAAACCGGGAAGCGAAGTACCGTATACGATTTTTCTATCGGGAGCTGCTCCATTAAAGAGATTGGGCATGATATTGCCCGCTGCACCCGCAACACCTTGGCTGTCTTCCAAATACCGTTGCAATACACTTTCTTGCTGACGAACGCCACCAGCAAACATCAACAAAACCACATGCTCTGCCTTGGCATTGCCTCCTCTAGCGAAGGCGGTTCCCGTTTTTAATATAGTGGGGGCCAAAAACCCCGCGCCGGCCAATGCCGCACTCTTGGTAATAAAATCTCTTCTTCTCATGAACGTCAATAGTATTGGTATTCGTCACTAGCAGCAAAGCCCGTGTAGATCATTTCAACCGATAATTGGGAATTGCGGGTTATATACTGAATCATCCAGGTTTTTTCACCCTCACTGGGATACCTCAAAAAGAAGCGCTTGTACGTCTCAATGACAAACGATTCAATATCCGATCTCATTTCTGCATTGCTGGGAATGGTCAAGCCTTGGGTGTTGAAATAGTTGCTTAGTACCATCTCGTTGGCCACATTTCGATCGCCAATCGAGTAAATAACAGCTTGTGTCTTGTATAACTGACTGGGAGAGATGGGTGTTTGGTAAAGATTGGTATAGAGCACGGAAATATATACGGCCTCATTCTTGCTCTTGGTTTTCAGTGCCTTGTCTTCATACAAATTGGCTTCTTCCACACCAAAGGTGACATGGGTTTCTCTCTTGCAAGAACCCAGGAACAGGAGCAGGGTGATAGCCAATAGCTTAAAATTGCGCATATTCATCTGTAGTTGCGATGGCTCTCTGCACATCTTCAATTCGGTGATTTTCGAGGTAGGGTTGCAAAAACTGATTCAATTCTTTGGTCGAAGGCTCACGCTGAACCAAAAGGAAATAACTCCAGCGTATCTGAGCCTCAAAGAATCCATCGGTCTGAGTCAATGCCTGAGCATATTCATTTTTATTGGCCGCCCAAACTCCGAAAATTTCTTGAGGCTCATTCTTTTCAATGATTTGGTAGGCCCTGGTAAATTCATCTTGAGTTGGATTGCGCCTTAGCACATCGTCAAAGGATGCAATCACGTAATTGAAGGAATTCATGTTGATCCCGTCGTAAATCGGATTGTTCACCATGCAGGCCACCATTTCTGAATAGCCAATTTCCTGCAAGCGATAGCGCTGTCGACTAATCAGCACATCGCTGTACTTAGAGATAGCATCCAAATTGGCATAGACGCGAACAGAATCGCCTTCCAGACGAGCAACCTTTATTCCAAATCTAAGACTCCCTATGGCTTGACCTATATCAGGATCGGAAGCTCCCTCTAGAAAGCGTGCCTTACTGACGTCATAAAGTCGTTGACTATAGGCGTGTCGGTAGGAAGAATCTCCGGGGCGATACAGGCTGTCCCACTGCAAAATTTGAATCAATGAATCCCGGGTCGAGTAGGCCAGACCATTGCTTTTCAAGGTAAATACCCAATCATTTCTCTCCAGCTCGGTGGCCTCTCTACCCAAAAAATCGATAAACAAACGATTGACGTAATTGTCAACTTTTAAGGTTGGAATGCTGCCATAATTTGGTGGACGATTCCCATCAACTAGTGTGTCATACGATTTGGTACACGATGCAAATAGCAGGGAGGTACATGCACAAAATGCCAATATTTTTAGCGAAGTGGCCATGGATTCGCAAGGATAGCTCCAAGCAATTTACCCTATTTTGGGCTAAATTCGTGCATTAACCCTTGCTTTATGCCATTTTACAATCGAATAGGCCAGATCCCTGCCAAACGACACACTCAATTCCGAAAGCCAAATGGCGAGCTGTATGCCGAAGAGCTTGTTAGCACTGAAGGATTTAGCAGTCTGTATTCATTGATTTACCACTGCCATCCACCAACGTTGGTCAAACAGGTGGATGAGCCTTATGATGTGAGTCCGAAAGCAGCGGTTGAAAAGAACATGAAGCACAGAAGTTTTCTGACCTTCAATACCGAAGCAACTGATCGTTATTTAGACAGCCGTAAAGTTTTATTGTTCAACAGCGATGTACACATTGGCGTCGCAGCTCCCAGGAAAAGCATGATCGATGAATTTTTCAAAAATTCTGATGCTGATGAGGTGTTGTTTATTCACGAAGGTTCTGGGGTACTGAAGACCATTTATGGGCAATTGCCATTTTCCTATGGCGATTACCTTGTAATACCTCGGGGAACCATTTACCAAATTCACTTCAACGACGAAAACAATCGTTTATTAGTGGTGGAATCACCTTCTCCCATCTACCCTCCAAAGCGATACCAAAATAGCTTCGGTCAATTATTGGAACACTCTCCGTACTGCGAAAGAGACATCCGCGTGCCTGAGCAGTTGGAGACCCACGATGAAGTAGGAGAGTTCAAAGTACTGATCAAACAACAAGGTTTAATATGGCCTTATACTTACGCAACGCATCCCTTTGACGCCATTGGCTGGGACGGTTATCTGTATCCCTACGCCTTTAGCATTCACAACTTTGAGCCTATAACGGGTCGCATACACCAACCGCCTCCTGTACACCAAACATTCGAAGGGCGCAATTATGTCATTTGTTCGTTCTGTCCTCGTCTGTATGACTATCATCCGCAGGCCGTTCCTGCTCCATATAACCATTCCAACATTGATAGTGATGAAATTTTGTACTATGTAGATGGAGATTTCATGAGCCGCAAACATGTCGAAAGAGGGATGATTTCTTTGCATCCCAAAGGCATTCCCCATGGGCCGCATCCGGGGACAGTTGAAAAGAGCTTAGGCAAAAAAGAGACGGGTGAATTGGCCGTCATGATTGATCCTTTTTATCCCTTGAAAATCACTCAAGAGGCATTGAATACGGAAGATGCGAGTTACTGGAAATCTTGGGTCGATTGATTCATTGCTATTAAACGATGAAAAATTTATTACTAGGCGCTTTAGCCTTAACTATTGGGACAGTTGAAGCCCAAAAAACCATTTCTCATAATCAATTGGCCCGTCAATCCCGCCGATTGGAACAGCGCTTGGAAAGGCAATGGATTCGCGAATCCTTACCGGCCACTCCTGAAACCCCGATGGGGTTTTGGATCCAAGAGTTCGTCAGCACTCGTGACCCGCAATTGGGGTACCCGCCGACAGAGCGATTGATGGAAGCCATTTTGGCTGAGCCCCAGCAAGGCGATGAAATTTATATTTCACCGGGGAGCGCTCAGTCACCCTGGGTAAGCCGTGGCCCTGACAATGTCGGTGGCCGTACTCGCGCATTGGTATGGGACCCCAATGACTCCAAAGGAAAAAAGGTCTGGGCTGGAGCTGTGACTGGTGGATTATGGAGCATTGACGATATCACAAGCAGCACGGCTACCTGGACCCACCACAGCGGTCTTTGGAGCAATTTAACCGTTACCTGCATTGCTTTCGACCCAAACAATAGTTCCATCATGTACGTTGGTACAGGAGAGGGCTGGGGCTCCTCGCCGAGCAGTTCTCGCGGTTATGGCATCTGGAAAAGCAGCGACGCAGGCAAGACCTTCTCTCACTTGAGTTCAAGTGCCAATTTCCTTTATATCAATGATCTCATTGTCAGAAATGAGAATGGACAGAGCGTAGTATACGCCGCGGTTGATGCGAATTACGTGGGTGGAGCATGGCACGGATTGAGTTACATGGGCCTGCAGCGCAGCACCAATGGAGGGAATTCTTGGAGCCAAGTCTTACCCAAAATACCATCGGCTACCGTAGTATATGCTCCCGCTGACCTGGAGTTGGGCGCCGACAATCGATTGTGGGTGGGAACAAGAAATACTGCATATGGAATCACGGACAAAGGGGGTGGGCGAATTTTGTATACCGACAATGGAACGAGCTTTACAACGGCCCATACCCATACCAACAAAGGACGGGTGGCCATTGCTTGCGCGCCCAATAGCCCTCGAGTGGTTTATGCATTGTTTGAAAGTGGAGGCAAAGTCGATGCGGTCAAAAGGACTGGAGATGCCGGTTCAACTTGGTCCACCAAATCAGAACCCAGCGATGCCGACAACAGCATCCCGAGCACCGACTTTAGCAGAGGTCAAGCTTGGTACGACCTAGTATTGGCCGTTGACCCCAATGATTCCAATACGTTGGTAGCTGGTGCCGTCAATGTGTTTCGCAGTACGAACGGCGCTAGTTCTTGGACCCAAATTAGCAAATGGTCCAATAATGCCAGCATGAATCAGCTGTCTTGTTCATACGTTCACGCTGATATTCATGCGTTGATCTACGGCAATGGCTCCTCCAATACGATGATTTTCGGAACAGACGGAGGTGTGTTCTTGACCAACAATCTTAGCGGATCCGCATCGAGTTCTACGGCCATTGCAGAGCGCAACAAAGGATACATTGTGACCCAGTTTTACTGGGGAGACATCAGCCAAACCAAAAACAAAGAGCTCATGGTGGCTGGCGCCCAGGACAACGGCACGCTCTATTTCGGTTCTGCCGGTGTGGTTGACGAACAGGTACTGAGTGGGGGAGATGGGTCTTATTGCTTCATCAGCCCCAGCAATGACAACAAAATGGTCGTCTCTTACATTCGAAATCAGTACTACTACACGACCAATTTTTGGAATTCCTACGGGAATTTGATTCAAGATGGAACCAACGGCAAGTTCATCAATCCCGCTCATTGGGACGATGCGGGACCCGGTTTGATCACGTGCAAAGCCAACGGTTCTGTATATAGAATCAAACTCAACACGAGCCCTGGGGCTTTGGAAACCAAGACGTTCTCTAGCGGTTCCGAACAAGCCTCAGCATTTGCCAATATCCCTTCGGGCAGCAAGAGTACAGTTTGGATCGCCACTGATGCCGGAAACCTATACAAAACCACCGATTTCTGGGCTACAAATCCCAGCTTTACTCAAGTGGGTTCGGGAATCAACGCTGGTAATATCAGCGGATTATTCTGCCACAAGCAGTCCGACACCATGATGTTGGTTCTCAGCAATTACGGGGTTAAAAATGTCTACCTATCAACCAATGGCGGTACAAGTTTTAGCGCCAAAGACGGGAACTTGCCCGACATGCCGGTTTGGGCGGCTCTGATGAACCCCAAACACCCAGAGCAAGCCATGATTGCCACCGAATTGGGTATCTATACTTGCAACGACATCTTTGCCGCATCACCTGTATGGACAGCCCAGCAGACGGGAATGGGCGCTGTTCGTACCATGGCTTTGAGAATGCGAGAATCTGATTACACGGTTATGGCCGTTTCTCACGGACGTGGCGTATTCACCAGTGATGCCTGGCGATTCGATTCTCCATTGGCCAAGTTTTCTGTATCTGACACCCAGCTTTGCAGCGGCAAAAGCATAAGCATCAAAGACTTGTCCATCAACAACCCCAGTACCTATGCTTATTCTATAAGCCCAAACAAAGGGTTCCGATATCTATCGGGTACAAATTCAAGCAGCCCTGAACCGTTCATTCTATTTGACAGCGCAGGCACTTACCAGATACGATTGGACATCAGCAATTCAGCCGGAGACGACAGCTTTCTCTTAACGAGTAAGATTCGCGTGGAATGGCAAGACAGCTTGCACGGAAGCCTAATTTCTTCTGAAAATCCCATTTGCATTTCTTCAGCTTTGAGCTTGAGTATGGAAACCAATGGAAACAAAAGTGCTTCTCCCTTGACTTATCAATGGAGCGATAACGGGAGCAACCTAAATGGGGAAAAGGGGAGTGTTCTTTCCATTAACAATGCTCAAAGAGGCCATTTGTACCGCTGCACGGTAACGTCAAGTAAGACAAATTGCATCGCTTCATCTGTCTATTCAGATAGCATCGATTTCAATCAGGAAGTCAAAGGCCTTGACAATCTTAGCATTCGCTTGAGTTGGGATACTTTGTATGCCGAACCACTGAGAACACCAGGAGCTTACACCTGGTTCTGCAATGGGGCACAAGTAGGTTCTGGCAGCATTCACAAAATCACAAAAAATGGAAATTACCGCTGTGTTTTTGCCGAGTCAGGCTGCCAAAGCGACTCTAGCAATCTTATGGCGTTCAAATCCTTGCGTGTATCTCAGGAATCCATTCCAACTAGCACAATCAAGCCGAACCCCAGCAATGGACGTTCTTATATTATGTTAAATAGCCAGGCCGCTCATTTGCACATACGGGACCTGGCTACTGGGCGACTAGTTCGACAACTGGAATTGAACAGCGATAGCAGAGGGACCGAGTTTGCTCTGGAAATGGAAGCAAAAGGAACCTTTACCGTTCAGCAGCTGAATGCCTTAGGCCAAATCATTAGCCAAGACATTTGGGTCTTGCAATGAGCTGAGAATTGAAAAAATCAAATGATTTGAACTGAGGCCCGGGATTTTGCCAAATCCCGGGTTTTTTATTCCAGGCAAACTCAAATCTGTCTAACACGGTTTGTCACGAACAATCTTGGGAATGGGAACAATCGTAGGGCGCCAGTGGGTCATGGCAGGCCGTGCACTGCAAGGTAATGTAATAGAATAGAGCTAGCGATCTGGTTTCATTCATCCAGTTTCTTGCATCATTGCCCAATTGTAATATAATTTACATTATGTTAATTAAAAATTGCTAAAGAAACCCGGCACTGGGCCGGGCTTCTTCTATTAAATGCGTGTGTATGCGGCGGCTTTGTTACCGTTAGCTTCAGCTTCACTTACCACTTTTCCATCTACGATGATTTGAATGGTCAGGCTTCCCTCTCCAATCAAACGAGCGGTCAGCATCAACTCACCAGAACGATCTTCGTAGTCAAAGGGTTTTTCCCAGCCATCAGCTGTTTCCGTCCATCCACTGTTGGGACTTGGCAAGTCAACACTGCTGGTTTTGCCCAATTTGTTGAAATATGAGATGCTCATTTTCTTGTTATCGGTCAAGATGCGGTACACCACAGATGAACCGGTATAGATCTCGACGTCTTGCAACAAACGGCTCTGACCTAAATAAAAACTCACCTTTGATTCGTTATCCGTCTCCTGGTAGCACTGCATCAAGGCTCTGCACAAATTGACTTGATCCGTGACACTGTAATCGTAGTTATCACGAGCTACTTCTAAATATTCAATGGCTTCATCATACAATTTAAATCGCTTTGTATCTCGCTCAACCCCAGACAAATCGTTCAATTTGCGACTTTCGAACTTCATCAAGGCCACACCCAAGTTGAAGTTCGCATCGTAGTGCAAAGGATCCAACTCAACGGCCTTGCGATAATCACTGATGGCTTCATCGTATCGCTCGTCTTCTTGCATCAAATACCCGCGGGTGTAGTACATATTTGCAGAAGGATTGCCATTCGCCACACTGCGATTGATTTGAGCCGTTACGTCTTCCATCAAAGCATCTTCCATACCACGGGCCACGTACATATTCACCAAAATTTGGAAAATAGCGTTGTTGTATTTGGTCGCTTCTAATGCTTGGCGAATGGCGGCTTCTGCCTTGGCCGTATCTCCATTTTTCTGATACACACGACTCAGAGTTTCTATAACCACAGGAGTGACTACCCCATCGTTGACCAAGCCCTGCAAAATGTTCATGCTTTTTTCATTGGAAGAATGCAATGAAGCTACTTGCGCCAAGGTTTCCTGCATGGTTTTCTTAGTGATTTTGCTGCGTTCCAAATTGCCAATCATGGCCGTATCCAAGTGATTATAAAGCTTGAGTAGCAACTCGTAATATTCAGTCAATCCATCGTAATCTTCATTATTGTACAAAGAAGAAGACTCGTTGAAAACGGCAGCAAAACTGCGATTGACTTCAATATCGGCGCTTTCCAAATCGTCATAGCGCTTTTTAGCGGGACTCTCGTAGAAGGCCAAAATGCTCTCGCCTGAGATAAAGCCCGCTTTTTCGGCTAAGGGAGCTATGAGGCTGTCTCCTTTGGAATCGAACAAACGGCTATAAACCATTGATTTGATCAAGAACATGCGAGCGCTGTTGTACGTCTTTTCATTCACAGCCGCTTTGTCAATCTCTTCTTTGGCCAGCATCAATTCATCGACGGTTCCGCTTGCCAATGAATATTCTGCGCTATTGATAGAGCGTTCTTGAGCTTGCAATTGTGCCCCCATCATGCAAAGGGCGATCATCCATATTGATTTTTTCATAGCCTTAGTTTTCATCGTTACTTTCCAAATCCGTGCCAGACTCGGGTGCTTGAAATTCAGTTCCATCAGTTTGACCATCAACTACTTGACCATCAACACCTTCTACCCCGTCTTGCTCTTCCTCATCCTCACTCTTTGGAGTACGGGTCACGCCCGCAATGCTATCGCCGTCTTTGATGTTGATCAATCGAACCCCTTGAGTGGCTCGACCCATGATGCGAAGGTTTTCAACGGCTGTTCGAATGGTCATTCCGCTTCGGCAAATGATCATCAGACCATCTTCGTCTTTCACAGTCAAAATGCCTACCAAATCACCTGTTTTCTCCGTGATGGAAATGGTTTTCACACCCTTGCCTCCACGGCCGGTGATGCGGTAGTCGTCCAAGTTGGTGCGTTTTCCGTATCCGCGTTCAGAGACCACCAAAATGGTCGAATTGTCTGTCTCAGGATTGACGCATACCATACCGATGACCTCATCGTTGTCGTCTTCAAGAGTTACACCGCGAACACCAGCCGCTGTGCGTCCCATGGCGCGAACCTTAGCCTCAGGGAAGCGAATGGCTTTGCCCTTTCGCTTGGCGATCAGAACCTCGCTGGCACCGTCGGTCAAGCAAGCTTGAAGTAGCTCATCTCCTTCGCGCACGGTAATCGCGTTGATGCCATTGGAACGAGGGCGAGAATAAGCTTCCAAAGACGTTTTCTTAACAGTACCGCGTTTGGTCACCATGATGATGAAGGTATTGTTGATGTATTCCTCGTCTTTGAGGTTTTGTACATTGATGTAAGCCTTGATTTTGTCGTCTGATGGAATATTGATCAAGTTCTGAATGGGTCTGCCCTTAGTCGCCTTGGCTCCTTCGGGAATTTCATACACCTTCAACCAGAAACAACGACCTTGTTCCGTGAACAAAAGCAAGTAATTGTGGGTGCTAGCGATGAACAGGTGCTCCACGAAATCATCGTCTCTGTGCTTCACCCCTCTCAGTCCTTTACCGCCACGGTTTTGCTCTTTGTATTCAGCCAGTGGCGTGCGTTTGATGTATCCCATGTGAGAAATGGTAACGACTACCTCTTCATTGGGTATCAAATCTTCGATGTTGATCTCTTCAGCATTGAATTCGATTTCGGTTCGGCGCTTGTCGCCGTACTTTTCTTTGATTTCGTTTGTCTCATCTTTGATGATCTGCATGCGCAAATCTTCAGAGGCCAAAATGCTCTCGAGGTAAAGAATTTCTTTCAACACTTCAGCATGTTCCGCACGGATTTTATCGCGCTCCAGGCCAGTAAGGCGTTGCAAACGCATATCCAAAATCGCTTTTGATTGAATTTCACTCAACCCAAATTGCCCCATCAAACCATCGCGGGCTTCGTCGGGAGTTTTAGAGGCGCGAATCAAGGCAATGACAGCATCGAGGTTGTCAAGAGCTATGAGCAAACCTTCCAAAATGTGGATGCGCTTGCGGGCTTCGGACAATAAGTACTGTGTGCGGCGCTGAACGATCTCGTGACGATGATCGACAAAATGGCGAATCTGATCCTTGAGATTCAGCATCATGGGACGACCGCCCACCAAGGCAATGTTGTTTACGGAGAAACTGCTTTGCAAGGGAGTAAACTTGTACAATTGATTCAGTACAATGTTTGGAATGGCATCGCGTTTCAAATCAAACACCACTCGCATTCCCTGGCGACCGCTTTCATCGCGAACAGCCGATATACCATCAATCACCTTTTCATTGATCAAATCTACTGTCTTGATGATAATTTGAGAAGGCGTCACCTGATAGGGAACTTCTGTTACCACGATCATCTCTTTGCCTGTCTTTGAGATCTCGATTTCGGCTTTACCGCGCATGACAACGCGACCTCTGCCGGTTTCAAAAGCAGAGCGTATACCCTCTACCCCATAAATAATACCTCCAGTTGGAAAATCTGGGCCCTTAACGTGCTCCATCAACTCCTCGACTGTGATCTCATTGTTTTCGATATAGGCAATGATACCCTCGCATACCTCTGACAGGTTGTGGGGCGCCATATTGGTCGCCATACCCACAGCAATACCAGCCGCCCCGTTCACCAACAAACTGGGAATCTTCGCAGGCAACACAGAAGGCTCTTTCAAGCTTTCGTCAAAGTTGGGACGGAAGTCAACGGTATCCTTATCAATGTCGACCATCATCTCTTCGGCAATCTTGCGCAAACGAGCCTCGGTGTAACGCATGGCCGCCGGCGGATCCCCATCAATGGAACCAAAGTTTCCCTGTCCATCTACGAAGGGGTAACGCAAGCTCCAATCTTGAGCCATACGAACCATGGTATCGTATACACTGCTGTCACCGTGTGGGTGATACTTTCCCAACACCTCTCCTACAATACGAGCCGATTTTTTATACGGGCGATTGGAAGCCAAGCCCAATTCCACCATACCGTATAGTACTCGACGGTGAACTGGCTTCAACCCATCGCGCACATCCGGCAATGCTCGAGATACAATTACGGACATCGCATAATCGATGTACGCGGTTTTCATTTCATCCTCAATGTTTATCGGGATGATTTTCTCTTGAAACTCCTTGTTGTCGTTGTTCTCTTCCATTCTCTTGAATCAATGTAGCAATTTAACACTTCACGCGCGCGAACCCGCGCGACACGCGCGAGGGTTGCCCACAATTTGTAGACATTTCAAGCCCATTAGAGCCCATTTAAAGCAAAAAAAGAGGGGCTTACGCCCCTCTTCTTTATTTCGTCGTTAAAATCTCGCCTAAGCGATTAATTGTAATTCTTCTTGTGACCAGTGGTACCCGCCTTGAGCAATTTGATCTTACCGCTGCCGTCTTTGTTCAAACGTTGAACGGTTCCAAATCCCAAATTGTTCAATTTCTCTTCCAAGCGCAGCATATCTCCGGCTACGACAATTATTAGTTCGTCGGTATTCAAATACTGCTTGGCCAAGGCGTTGAATTCCTCTTTGGTCATGCTCTGCAAGGTAGCCAACTGCTGTGCCGTATAATCTTCTGACAATCCGCGATTGGCCATAGACAAGATGAATCCAGCCTTTTGGAAAAGCGATTCGTAATCCAGAGCTTCAGACGCAATCAAAGCTGATTTAGTGAAGGCAAACTCCTCGTCTGTGATTCCTTCTGTCTTGTAAGTTTCCAATACGTTCAAAATCTCTACTATGGCTGAATCAGTGGCTTCTGACTTCACACCAGCTGAAATTACGTAGGTTCCAGGCAAGTCCTTGTAACCCGCGCTAAATCCGCCGCGAATGCCATAAGTCCAAGCTTTCTCTTCGCGAATTTTCAAGTTCAAGCGGCTATTGAAGTTGCCGGCCAAAGCGAAGTTCATGACTGAAGCCTTGTAGAAGTCACCTGTGGCGTCATAAGGCAAGGTTTTGAAACCTATGTAGATGTCAGATTGTTTGGCATCGACATATTCTACTCCAAAGATTTGAGAAGTTTGAAAATCGTAGTTGTTTGCAGGCATAGGGATTTCGACCGGTTTGCCTTTCCAGTCGCTCAAGAAAGAGAAGTATTGCAAAACTTCTTCTTGGTTCACTGAACCCACGACAACCAACTTGCTCACTGAAGGCGAGAAGTACTTTTCCCAATAGGTTTGGCAGTGGCTCAATTGAACCTTTTCATATTGGCTCGCACCCACATAGGTACCCAAGGAATTGTCACCTTGTGTCAAGCGAGACCAGGCGTTTGAAGCACCCGTACCGCGGTTCAACAAATCAGAATTGGCGCTCTCCACGGCGCGCTTTTTCTCTTTGCTGTATTCATCCGAATCCCAACGAGGCTCAAACAACATTTCACGCATCAAAGCAGCTGCTGCTTCCAAATTCTGCTTTTCACAGCCCAAAGTAACGTACATAGAGGTGGCTCCCGCGCCAATATTGATACTGGCACCCAATCGCTCCATCTCCTGCTCCAATTCAGCGGGTGTGCGTTTGGCCGTTCCGTTTTGAAGAGCCATGGAAAGCATATCAGCGGTTCCAGCAGGGATGGTCTTGCCATCTTCCAACAAGGCTCCACCATCGATGCTCATGCGCACGAAAACGCGTGGAGTTTCATCAAACGGAGAGGTCCACACTTCCAACCCATTTTTCAATACAGTTTTCTGAACCTGAGGCACGGCCACTTCCTTCACGGCTGAAGGTTCAGGGCGAACGCTGCGGTCAAAATCGTCCTGAACAGGACGGTACTGCAAACCTTTGTATTCAGCCTCGGCTACAGGATTGCGGTAGTCGGCATTGGGGTTGAAACTCTGATATTTGGGCTTTTCGCCGTCTGCACCCGAACGGGCAGGCTCAATGACTACGGTCGAAGACTTTTTGGTCTTGATGTATTGGCGGTATACACGCATGATGTCCTCACGGGTTACCGATTTTATACGCTCGGCCTCAGCCTCCAAGTTGGTCAGCTTGCCATCGGCACCACGAGCGTCCAAGTACCAGAACATGCTCAAGTAACTAGCCTTGGTACTAGCTCCTTCCAATCCACTGGATAAGTTGCTGAGCATATTGATTTTAGCGCGCTCCAAGTCTTCGTCGCTAAAGTTCACGTATTCGAAAGAGTCGATAGCGGTCGCCATCATGTTGCGCAAGCCGTTGATATCGCTCCATGGGTAACCCACTACGATGAACGAAAATTCGCCTGCCAATTCGTGGTTGATGGCGCTCAACGGATTGTTGTTAGCCCCAACTTGGATCGCCCATTCCTTGTCAACAAAACGCTGGTACAAGGGTGAGTTGCGGGTATTACCCCACAAATAAGACAACATATCCAAAGCGGCTTCGTCACTGCTCATTACGGGAGCACCCACGTAAGTGGTATAAATCAAAGGCAGGTTGGCATTGGGATCAGAATAAGAAGCAATCTTGTTCTCTTTCAACACCACAGGGCGAACGCGCTGCTTGCGCACCTCTGGACCAGCCTGAATGCTGCCAAAATACTTTTCCGTCCAAGCCACAACTTCAGCGACATTCACATCACCTGAAACGATGACACAAGCGTTGTTTGGCCCATACCAGCGCAAAAAGAAATTGCGAAGGTCATTGCTATCTGCTCGATCCAAATCATCGACGAAACCAATGGTCGACCAGCTGTAAGGATGGTCTGAGGGGTACAATTCCTGGTCTTTTACTTCCATCAAGAAGCCATAAGGAACATTGTATCGCTGATCTTTCTCGTTCTTTACTGTACTGCGTTGAATTTCGAATTTCTCGTTGGTGTAAGCCTCCAAGAAGCAACCCATGCGGTCAGCTTCCATCCACAGAGCGGTTTCAGTAAAGTTGCTAGGGAAGGTTTCAATGTAAACCGTACGGTCACGAGTGGTATTGCCATTGACATCTCCACCGTATTCTTTGATGATTTTGAAATGTTCTTCATCGGCTACGTGCTGAGAGCCTTGAAACAACATGTGCTCGAAGAAGTGCGCAAAACCTGATTTACCGGGAATTTCACGAGCAGAGCCCACGTGGTAAGTAACGTTGATGTGTGCCACGGGGTCGCTGTGATCTTCACTGACAATCAAAGTCAACCCATTGGGCAGGGTGTACATTTCATAGGGAACCACCATCGAGCCAGGCTGGGCTTCGACTTTTTCCACTAAGGTAACTTGGGCCGAAACTTGAGAAATCAATCCCAAAACAAAGCCCCATACTAGTGCAGATTTTTTCATCATAATGAGAATCACAAAAGT
>Ga0222714_10001873_pt1 | contig 23150 bp, 21 predicted proteins | sample C33_3DmetaG_FD_165048 | JGI IMG/M metagenome (GOLD analysis project Ga0222714, IMG submission 165048) | Estuarine water microbial communities from San Francisco Bay, California, United States - C33_3D | ecosystem: Environmental > Aquatic > Marine > Unclassified | place: USA: California...
ACGGCTCAATCCAGAGAAAATAGCGGAAAATCTTGGAAGATCTATAGACTCTGTTGAAAACTATCTCAAAAAAGTGGGGAAGTCGTTCAATAAACATGAAGCATTTGCGGTGCAAGCAGAATACGACATTAAATCCCGGCCATATTGGAAAGAATTAAAAGCACAATTTTCCGATGAAGAATTGGAACTGTTTTTATATCACTGGAAACAAATTATTGCTCAGTTTCGCAAGGATGTATTAGCAACAGAAGAATTACAAATTGTTGATACTATCAAGCTTGAAGTTTTAATGAATCGCGCCCTGCGCGAACAGCAGGAGTCTATGGAAAGAGTGAGAGTATTAGAAGGCGAAATACAATTAGAAAAATCTAGAGACTCTGACCAACAAGATAAGGAATTAGTATTTAACTTAGAAAGACAAATAGCTAGTTTACGAGCGGCTAAAGAATCCCTATCTAGAGAGTTTAAGGATTTACAAACAAAAAAAGCCTCCATGTATAAAGACCTAAAAGCCACTAGAGAGCAAAGAATTGAGAAGCTAGAAAGTAATAAACAAACCCTTTCATCTTTAGTGAATAAAATACTGAGAGATCCCGAATTTTTTGAACAAGAGGGTAAAGCGTTAGAGAAAATGAGAATGGCAATGGAACAGGAAAGGATTAGATTATCGGACTACCATCAATATTCGGATGGTACTATAGATCAACCGTTTTTAACACCGGATACGATTAAGGAGTAAGGACATGGCTTGTAAAAATAATTGTCATTGTGATTGTAAGACCGCTATTATAACTGGCATTACAGGACAAGATGGATCTCATTTAGCGGATCTATTGCTAAGTAAAAGATATAGAGTTATTGGTGTATCTCGTAGAACATCCACTGATAATACTAGTAGAATTACACACCTATTAGATCATGCCAAATTTCAATTAGTAAGCGGGGATGTTACTGATTATTCTAGCATTATCAATATTTTAAAGAAATATCCACCACATGAGTTTTATAACTTGGCAGCGCAGTCACATGTGGCAATATCCTTTGAACAGCCGGTATTGACTTGGGATATAACCGGTAAGGGATGCATTAACATACTACAGGCTTTAGTAGACCTTAATCTTACCAAAACTAAATTCTATCAAGCTAGTAGTAGTGAAATGTTTGGTAGTAGCTATGAGATAATTAATCAAGAAAAGATACAAAGAGAAGCTACTAAGTTTCTTCCACAAAGCCCATATGCCATTTCCAAATGCGCGGCTCATTATGCAACTAGATTATATCGCAACGCATATAACCTACATGCCAGTGCCGGTATTTTATTTAATCATGAAGGTCCAAGACGCGGCGATAATTTTGTAACAAGGAAAATTACCAAATGGATTGCTAAATTTATACATTGGTTAGACTTTATGAATTTAACCCCCCAATTATTGTCACGAACCAGTAGCGACAGCGATATTATTTATGCTTCTGGACATCAAGAATCTTTCCCCAAATTAAGGCTGGGCAATTTAGACGCCTACAGAGATTGGGGATATGCTGGAGACTATGTAGAAGCCATGTGGATTATGTTGCAGCAAAAAGACCCAACTGATTATGTCATTTGTACTGGAGAGACACATACTATTAGAGATTTCTTGAATGAAGCTTTTGGCTGCGTAGGTATATACGATTGGTCAAATTATGTAATACAAGATCCAAAATTTTATCGTCCAGCGGAAGTAGATTATTTGCGCGGAGATAATAGTAAAGCTAAAAATTGGCTTGGGTGGCATCCCAAAACATCATTCCAACAACTAGTAAAGATGATGGTAGAAAGTGATATAGGCGATAATGACAAGCTACATGCTGATCATAGATATGACCTTAATACTGCCGCAAATTAAACATTTAAAAGTAGATCTTGGTATTTTTTCAAAAGCAACCCCAATATTGGAGCTTTCAGCTAAAGATCCAGATGATGCCTGCTATTTAGCGTATAAAACATTTTGCGATATTATAATAGTCCAAGAGGCTAATGCTGATATACATAATCTATTAAAGGAGCTAAAGAACGATTTTGTTATAACCGGAATTTTATCTGATGAAACGTAATTATGACGATCCAATATATACTCAGGTGCGTTTAAATGTTTTACAAAGAGACAAAAATACATGCCAAATGCCGGGATGCACAAAGAAAACTAAATTGGAAGTACATCACATTACGCCTTGGAGTAAAGCCGCATATTTAAGATATGATGAAAATAACTGTATTACTTTATGTAAACAACATCATAAAGAAGTAACTGGATACGAAAATTTATACTCTGATTTATTTTTTGACATAGTGTATGGAAAAAGAAAATGAAAATTATTCGTGATACTAGAGAGAAGCATGGTTGGCAATTCCCGTTTAATGAGGCAGAAATTGTATCCCGCAAATTAAATGCCGGTGACTATACTACGGAACTATTAGAGGATTTTATCGTTATCGAAAGGAAAGCGAGCGTATCTGAAATTGCCAACAATCTAGGTAAAAAAACAGCCAAAGCTAGATTTCATAGAGAATTTGAAAGAATGGAGACATTACATAAAGCATACATAATATGTGAGTTTCCAGAATCAAGTATATATGAGTATCCACACAACTGTGGATTTACACAGGCACAATTATCTGCGATTAGAATCAATGGAAAGTATTTAAGACGTTTGTTGTCAGAAATTGAAAATCAATACATTAATGTTGAGGTTATATTTTGTAATAATCGTGATGAAGCTGAAAATGTCGCCTATGATTTATTACAGCTATGGGAGTCAAAAATACAATGAGAGTTAATGAATTACTTAATGATGTACATAACTATAGCGCCAGTTTAGCTAGTAGAGAAATCTTTTTACATAACCATTATATGAGCGATAGTGGAGATCTTAATCCCGGCGTTGAATATAAAATGGCCAATATCTTTATTAAGAATCTAAGGTCGATGGATCTAAAATCATCTGATCCAATTACCATTCATATGCATAGTGTAGGAGGAGAATGGGCTGATGGTATGGCAATATATGATGCCATTGCCATGTCAAAATCCTACATTACTATTATTGCATATGGTCAAGCAGAATCTATGAGTAGCATTATATATCAAGCCGCTGATTTGAGATTGATTACACCCCATGCTCATTTTATGGCTCATTATGGCAGCACGGATGCTAGTGGCGAATACTTAAATGTTCAAAATTGGGTCAAATGGGAGAAGCATATTTGCGATGTAATGTTAGATATTTATGCTGAACAATGCGTTAACGGTTTGTTCTTTAAGGAGAAATATAATACAGGTGAGCCGCCACTAAGTAAGGTCAAGAACTTTCTTGCCACTAAGCTCAAATCTGGTGATTGGTATATGACGGCAGAAGAAGCAGTTCATTATGGTTTTGCTGATAAGGTAATTACACAATGGTAATAACTAAAAACATCAAAGAACTAAATAATGCTTGGCTCAACATTGATGTTGATGATCAATACATTATTAATCCTTTAGACACGCTCAGAACAGAAGATCCAAATGAGTTCTATATGAAGCTGACATGTCTTTTTATGAACCCGGATTATTTTTCTTTTGTATGTAAACATATATTGAATATTGATTTGCTCCCCATGCAAGCATTAATTTTGAAAGAGATGTGGAACAGAAAGTTTCCCATGCTTGTTGGTTCTAGAGGATTGGGCAAGACATTCTTATTATCATTGTATTGTATGTTAAGAGCAATGTTAATACCGGGACGTAAAATTGTCGTCGTTGGTGCCGCATTTAGGCAATCAAAATATCTACATGATTATATGGAGAACATTTGGAAAAACGCCCCAATACTAAGAGATATGTGCGACAGTAATAGCGGCCCTAGACGCGATGTTGATATGTGCAGAATGACAATTAATGGCAGCACCATTTCAGCCTTGCCCATCGGAGATGGACAAAAAATTCGTGGACAACGAGCAAATGATATTATCGCAGATGAATTTGCGAGTATGTCCAGAGAAGTTTTTGAAAATGTTATCGCAGGATTTGCCGCTGTATCGTCCTCCCCAGTAGAAAATGTTAAACGATTAGCAATGGAAGAAAAGGCTAAAGAACTCGGCATAGACGCCTCTTCTTTATATGTTCAATCCTCAATTGAAACCGCCCAAAGTAATCAAATTGTATTATCTGGTACTGCATATTATGATTTTAATCATTTTGCGGAATATTGGAAAAGATGGAAAACAATAATTGAAACTAAAGGGGATCTAAAAGCCATTTCAAACAATGTTTTTAATGGAGAGGATATACCACCATCTTTTAACTGGAAGGATTATTCTATAATACGGATTCCAGTGGATTTAATACCTCGCGGATTTATGGATGAAGGTCAGATAGCAAGATCGAAGGCTACAGTACATAATGGTATTTTTCTTATGGAATTCGGGGCCGTATTTACAAAAGACAGTCAAGGATTTTTTAAGAGAAGCTTAATCGAATCATGCGTTGGAACGGAGGTCAAGCCAGTTAAAACTAAAAACTTGGAGATATACTTTGATCCTATGCTAAAGGGCAATAAAGGTGACAAATATGTCATGGCTATTGACCCGGCATCTGAAGTAGATAATTTCAGCATTATCATTTTAGAGGTACACGCAGATCATCGTCGAATAGTATATTGCTGGACTACGACGAGAAAAGACCATACAGAAAGAGTAAAAAAGGGTCTTACTAAAGAAAATAACTTCTACTCATATTGTGCTAGAAAAATACGTGAATTAATGGATTTATTTCCAATTGTACATATTGCTATGGATGCCCAAGGCGGTGGATATTCTGTAGCAGAAGCCCTGCACGATAACAATCAATTACAAGCCGGGGAAATACCAATATGGCCGATTATAGACGAACAGAAACCACAGCCATCAGATGACCAACAAGGTTTACATATTTTAGAGATGTGTCAATTTGCTAAATACGATTGGTATTCTGAAGCTAATCACGGACTTAGGAAAGACCTAGAGGATAAAATATTGATTTTTCCAAGATTTGATCCTGTGACAATTGGCCTCTCAATTGAAGAGGATAAAGCTAATAACCGATTATATGATACCTTAGAAGATTGTGTTATGGAAATAGAGGAGTTAAAAAACGAATTGGCACTAATTGAAGTTTCAGAGAGCGTCAATGGCCGTATGCGTTGGGATACGCCAGAAGTTAAAGTTGGTGTCGGCAAGAAAAAAAGAATGCGTAAAGATAGATACTCGTCATTATTAATGGCAAATATGTCAGCAAGAAATATTAAATTTGAGGAAAAGCAGTCTACATATAACGCCTATGGTGGATTTGCTAGTAGAACAAATAACTTAAATGGTAATAATGCAGTAACATTCTCTGGTCCAAATTGGTTTACTTCACAAATGAATAATCTTTATTAGTGGTTTTGGAGTATAATGAATTAGTCGGATTGATAATTGGATTGTAGTCCATATGTTGCCGTATTAATCAAATTGAATTTTATATACATATAAAGAGGGGAAAATGCCAGAAGAAAATAAACCAATATCGCAAGAAAAGCCGCCTTATATCTTTTGGACATCAGCTGAAGATCAACAGAGGGCATTTGATCAAACAGCTGGGAATGTAGACAGCTATGACGGGATTATGAGTTCTACTGCTAGTCGCAGATCATATCTCGATATTGAACCAAATATCTCAGTCAGGACTGATTTTCTTAAAGATGACTATTATAGGTTTAGACCATTTGAAGAACCGGCCAGCAATATTAAACAGGCCATGTCTATGTGTATGAGGGCATATGACAGAGTTGGCATTGTTAAAAATGTAATCGATTTAATGGGTGATTTTGCTTCTCAAGGCATTACCTTAAACCATCCAAACAAGAATATTGAAAACTTTTACAGAACTTGGTGGAATAAAGTCAATGGAGAAGAAAGATCAGAAAGGTTTCTGAACATGTTATATCGCTGTGGTAATGTTGTTATACATAAGCGATATGGCAAAATTAATAAAAAACAAACCAAAAACATGTCCAAGGGCGTTGATCAATTAATTACATTGGACGAGATACAAATTACCAAAAAACAAATTCCGCTCAAATATGACTTTTTAAATCCTATGCAAATTGAAGTCGAGGGCGGTTATGCTGGAGCTTTTAGCGGCGATAAGACATATAAAATGAAGATTACACAGTCTGTAAGAAAATCATTTGAAAAAAATAATAAGTACGCCGATAATTTACCCCCACAAATCAAGAGAGCATTACAAGACCAAAAAACTTATATTAGTTTAGAAAATATAGATGTCTTTTACTATAAAAAAGATGATTGGGAATTATGGGCATACCCAATGGTTAATGCAATAATTGATGACATTATGATGTTAGAAAAAATGAAGCTGGCTGATATGTCGGCACTAGATGGAGCTATTTCTAATATTAGACTGTGGAGACTAGGTAATCTTGATCATAAAATTCTACCAAACAAGGGAGCTATTGATAAACTAAGAAATATTTTAGCTAGCAATGTTGGTGGAGGCACGATGGATCTTGTTTGGGGTCCAGAAATTGATTTCAAGGAAAGCAACACTCAAATTTATAAGTTTTTAGGAGCAGAAAAATATCAACCAGTGCTAAACAGCATTTATGCTGGATTGGGCATTCCTCCTACGCTTACTGGATTGGCTGGTCAATCTGGCGGCTTCACTAATAATTTCATATCCCTAAAGACTTTAATTGAAAGATTAGAATATGGTAGGGATTTATTAAACAAGTTTTGGCAAAGTGAAATTGAATACATACAAAAGGCTATGGGCTTTTCTTCACCAGCAATTTTACATTTTAACCACATGATATTATCAGATGAGGCCGCTGAAAAGAATTTATTAATTCAATTAGCTGATAGAGATATAATATCTGTAGAAACATTGAGAGAAAGATTTGGTGAGCTAAATGATATTGAGGACGCTAGAATAAAAACTGAAGGCAAAAAAAGAAACAAACGACAAATGCCACCAAAAGCAGATCCATATCATAATGGTAATGTAGATACTGAATATCGTAAAATTGCTTTACAAAAGGGCGAAATTGGTATTGACGATGTTACAACTCTAAAGCCAAAAGAGCCTGTGCCAGTTAGTGATGCGCCCTCTAATGATATTGTCGATACTAAAAAAGTTCCTAATGACAATGGTAGACCTCCGTTTTCAAAGGATACAGCACCAAGAAAACAGAAGAGGGTATTACCAACGACTAAGCCATCGGCAGCCATGTTGGTCTGGGCGAATGAGGCCCAAAAAAATATATCAGAAATTATAAATCCAGCGATATTAAGTCATTATAAAAAGAAGAACTTAAGAGAACTAACGAAGAGCGAATTGTTAGAATTAGAGGAAATTAAATTTAGAGTATTATGTAATATTAAGCCATATGATTCAATTAATGCGGCTAATATTGTTGGTATTTTAGAAAATAATCCAGTGATCAGTACATCACAGAGGACTACACAAAAAGATTTATATTCTGAATTTGTTGATAGTACTGGAAAATCTCCTTCAATTGACGAGTCAAGACAAATTTATATTTTAGCTTATTGTCTAGATTTTTTGTATGAAAATAACTAGAAATCACTTTTTTGGCGTATCTAATATAGAAAGAGGCCAATAATGAAAATATACCCGCTTGAAATATCTGACAACATTGGCGATTTAGTGTCAAATACTAATTCAATTGCCTTTGATTGTGATATATTACCATCCGAAGTAAAAATATTACCAGACTTAAAACAGGTTCAACAGTCATTTGCTTTTTTAGGTCATGGATCAGAAAAGCAACGCGATTTGTATTATTTAAACTCTGTTTTAGTGTCTGCCGGATGGAACAAAAATGATGATGTCTTTGGCGTATCCCAATTATGGGCAGCCAGACATACTCCAGTAAACAAACAATTTAACTATATGCATGACGATACAGATATTATCGGTCATATTACTGGGGCTATGGTAATAGACCATCAGGGAAATGAGATTCGTGATGATTTATCCGAAGATCAAATTCCACAAGAAATAGATATTATTACTAGTGCTGTAATTTATAAAACATGGTCAGATGCTGAAATGCGCGAGCGAATTCAAACGCTCACAGAAGAAATTGATCAAGGTAAATGGTCAGTATCTATGGAGTGCATTTTTAATGATTTTGACTATGCTATTATTGGACCAGATGCCACTAATCGGGTATTGTCCAGAAGTGAGGAGTCGGCATTTTTAACAAAACATCTCCGTGCCTACGGTGGTACTGGAGAATATAACGGATACAAAATAGGAAGGCTTTTGAAAAGTTTTTATTTCTCTGGAAAAGGTTTAGTCGCCAAGCCAGCAAATCCAAGAAGTATAATTCTTAGTAAGGAAGTGAATCCTTTTAATAGTAAGGCTAATATGACCTTTAACAATTTTTTAATGGCAATGGAGATTCATGACATGAATGATACTTCCAAGCAGATTGAAGATTTATCAGCTGAATTAGAGGCCGTTAAGGCTGAAGTAGAAGCTGGTAAGTTGGAAATCACAAATAATGAAACCATTCTAGCCGAAAAAGATCAGTTAATTGCATCTCTTGAAGCCAAAGTAAAGGAGTTAGAAGATTCCATTGCTGGCGATAAAGACAAGATGATGAAAGAAGCTGAGGCTTTTAAGCATGATATGGAAAAGAAAGAAGAAGAATTAGAAGATATGAAAGAGAAATACGCGGCAATGCTTAATGAAATGAAAGGCATGAAGCGTAAGGCTTCTCTTATTGATGCAGGTGCTAGTGAAGAAACAGCGGCTAAGATCATTGCTGATTTTGCTGAAGCAAATGATGAAATGTTTGCGGCTGTTGTGGCTTTATTGCCAGAAAAACCAGCACCACAACCGGCACCAGTTCCAAAACCAGAGCCGGTCCCTGCACCTGTTGATTTTGGATCAGAGGATGCAGAAAGTAGTTGCGATGATGAAGATAACGAAGAAGCCGATGCTTCTGAGTTAGAAAAGGTCGAGGATGTAGCTGAAGCAACTTTGGCTAATCCAGAATCTGAGCAAGAAACTCAGCAGCAGGCGATTGCCTCTGCCGCTTCTTGGTTGCGTCAATCTGTTTTAAAATCAACCAAAAATCTCAAATAAATAGGAGTATTAATATGGCTCTTAAAGGTGATCGTCACGAATTAGATACTGAAGTTACATTCTTTATGAATGAAACAGCCTCTAGAGGCGTTGTTGTTAGTGTTAGCACACAGGGTTCTGGCGCAGCTATGGATAGTGCATCTGCACTTGCTACTGTCGCCGCTGAAGCATCTGGTGCGAAGCCACTTGGCATTCTTCTTAATGATGTAGTCGATATTGATCAGACTCGTCAGCATCTTAACTGGCACAAAGACGAAGTACAGAAGGGTGGCAAAGTCACAATTCTTACTAAAGGTTTTGTTGTAACAGATAAGATTACTGGTACACCAACAGCTGGTGCTACTGCTTATGTTGCTGATAATGGTCTTATCGCTCATACACAAGATGGTACTGCCGTTGCAATCGGTCGTTTCCTTTCAACAAAGGATGCCGATGGTTTTGCTAAAGTTTCTGTAAACCTTCCGTAAGTAACAACAACATAAAAGAGGAGAATTTAATATGTCATTTTTAACTAAACCAGATGCTGAATTCATTAATTTGCTTCAGCGTACAGCCAGCGAAGATAGAAATGAAGCTGGTTTTGCAATGGCCGAGCTTGCCAAGGCTATTGAGTTACCATTGCGCGAAGGTATTATGGTTGGCGATATCGCCAGCAATATCTTTGAGAGAATTTCAATGCCAGCCGGAAGTTCCACTGAATTTCCTTTGGATTTGATTTCTCCGGGTGAAGAGGCTGATTTCGTAGCCTATGTTGCCCCCGCGCATGGCCGTGTTCCAGAGCGTACTGTCGAAGGCGATTACGTCATGGTTCCGACCTATACAATTGCCAATAGCATTGATTGGCTTCTTCGTTACGCCCGCGAAGCCCGATGGGACGTTGTTGCCCGTGCAACACAGGTTCTTGAGGCTGGCTTCGTAAAGAAGATGAACGATGACGCTTGGCACACTATTCTTGCTGCCGGTGTTGACCGTAACATCCTTGTATATGATGCTGATGCCGCCGCTGGTCAGTTTACCAAGCGTTTAGTCAGTCTTCTTAAGGTTGTTATGCGTCGTAATGCTGGTGGCAATAGTGCTTCCATCAAACGTGGTCAGTTAACAGATCTTTACCTCTCACCAGAGGGCGTTGAAGACATGAGAAACTGGGGCGTTGATATTCTTGATGAGGCTAGCCGTAGAGAAATCTATGTTGCTAACGACAATGCCGGTGCTGTTTCTCGCGTATTCGGTGTTAACATGAATGCGATTGACGAACTTGGCGAAGGTCAGGAGTATCAGACTTACTATGCCAATAGCCTCAGTGGCACTCTTGGTCCAAGTAGTGATGTAGAGCTTGTTGTTGGTCTTGATCTTTCTGCTAATGACAGCTTTGTAATGCCTGTCAAGCAGGAGGTCACTGTATTTGAAGACCCAACTCTCCATCGTCAGCAGCGCGCCGGTCTTTATGGCTTTGCCGAAGTTGGCTTTGGCGTTCTTGATAATCGTAGAGTTGTTCTTGGCAGTTTCTAATAACTGTTAAGTCAATTTCGGGGGAGGAGGGAAATTTCCCCCCTCCCCTTTTTTTTTCATTACTACCATGAGGACCGGAAATAATGGCTCTACGTTTGGCTAATAGGGTAAAAGAATCTAGTTTAACATCCGGTTCTGGAACTATAACTCTAAATGGCGCTGTTGCTGGTTATCAAAGCTTTTCTGCCGCATTATCTAACGGCGATACAACATACTATACCATTACAAATAGTGACCAGTGGGAAGTTGGTATAGGCACATATACTAGTGGCACACTTAGTAGAGATACTATTCTTTCTAGCTCTGCTTCTAATGCTAAACTTAGCCTAAGTGGTCAAAGCTATGTTTTTATAGCATATCCCTCCGAAAAGAGCGTACATAAAGACGCAAATGATCAGGTAGTTGCCGGATCTTCTGGTATATTATTAAATACTGGAACACCGTCTAATACCACTGATGTGCTTTATAACGTTTCTGGGTCTCTATATTTTAATGGATCTCCACTTGGCAATCTATATACTGCCGGAAATGGTTTAGTTTTAACCGGCAATGAATTTAGTATTGATAATACTGTAGTGCAGTCTGGGGATAACATTAGTATACTTAATAATGATGCTGGCTATCTAGCATCTATCAACATTCCCGAATCGGGTAATTGGAATCTAGCTTATAGTACATTAGTTGCAAAATCTGGAGATTGGAATTTAGCATATGAATGGGGAGATCATTCGATATTAGGATATGCTACTACTGGTCAATTGGTGTCTACATCTGGTTATCTTCAAGATCAAATTAATGCCATCCCTGCTGATACTAATATATTTGTAACCGGCATATCATATAATTCTAGCACTCATGAATTAATTCTGCTGAGAAGTAGCGGCTCTGTTACTGGAGAACTTAGTAATGTTGTACATAATGGTGATAATATCAGTGTGTTAATAAATGATTCTGGTTATATCAACACAGAACTTAATGATCTTTCTTCTAATGTAACATGGACTAATATACCTGACGCATACATTACACAAAGTTCTGTAGTACAACATAGCGGGGCATTGCAAATTACAGAATCTCAAATTGTAGATTTGCAAAATTATTTAACTGCGCACCCAACCATCTCAGCCGCATCTAGTAGTGATAATAGTGGCAGAACTTATGTACAGGATATCTTGTTAGATAATAATGGGCATGTTACTGGAATATCTGTCGCTACAGAAACAGTAGTAGATACAAATACTACATATACTGCCGGTACTGGTTTATTGCTAAATGGCACTGTTTTTAATGTTAATGTCAATCCTACAATTCAAAGTGTAGCTCCAGAATCTATAACATCAACCTCTAATAGAACTTATTCTGTACAAGTCGATAGTAATGATAAGTTAGTTGTAAACGTGCCTTGGACAACCGGGGTTAGTGGCGGCGGTGGAGGAGACATAACGGCGGTTATTGCCGGTACTGGATTATCTGGCGGTGGAACATCTGGTAATGTAACATTAAATATTGACAGCACAGTAATACAGTCTGGCGATAATATTAGTCTTTTGGTAAATGACTCTGGATATATTAATCAAGAATTAAATGATTTAACGGCAAATGTAACATGGACTAATATACCAGACGCATATATTACTGAATCGTCTGTAATTCAACATTCTGGCGCAATACGTATAACAGAGTCACAAATAGTAGATCTACAGAACTATTTAACCTCGCACCCTTCTATTTCAGCAGCTAGCTCATCTGATAATAGTGGTAGAACATATATTCAAGATATTCTGCTAGATAATAACGGACATGTCACTGGCATTTCTGTAGCCACAGAAACAGTTGTTGACACAGATACAACCTATACCGCTGGTACAGGACTTGTTCTTACTGGCACAGAATTTAATATTGACAGCACCGTAATTCAAAGCGGAGATAATATTTCACTTTTAATCAATGACGCTGGATATCTTACATCTATAAATATTCCAGAGTCTGGTAATTGGAATACCGCTTATAATACTTTAGTTGCCCAATCTGGAAATTGGAACACCGCTTACAGTTGGGGTGACCATTCTACTCAAGGATATCTTACTGAAATAAATATACCAGAGTCTGGAGATTGGAATACTGCATACGATGTGTTAGTGGCTCAATCGGGCAATTGGAATACTGCTTATAATTGGGTCAATACTAATAGCTCAAATGTTGTTTTAACAACTAATTCTTATGCTAATCCATCTTGGCTAACTTCTATAAATGCAAATATAATTAGTGGGATAATAAGCTCCTCAAATTTACCATCATATGTTGATGATGTATTAGAATATGCTGGCACTGGTAATTTTCCAGTTACTGGGAGTGGCGGCATAATATATGTTGATACTGATAATAATGATACATATAGGTGGGGTGGTAGTCAGTATATTGAATTAACAGATGATACCGCTGTGTGGGGAAATATTGGCGGTACTCTTTCTGATCAAACAGATGTTTATAACGCAATTGAAGCCAAGGCTGCGTCTGGAGATAATGTCAGTATATTTACAAACGATGCAGGATATGTTGATGGTGCCGGAAGTGCAAATCATATAGCATTTTGGACTGATTCTAATACGCTATCTTATGACAGTAATAAATTATATTGGGATAGTAGCAATGATTATTTAGGAATTGGCACATCATCTCCATCAGCACATTTAGCAGTTGTTGGCAATGTATTAAACACTTATGCATGGATTGGAGACGGAACAAATAGTCAAAGTTCAAGCCTGAGCGTTAAATCTAATAAAGGCAGTATTGGTCTATATCAATTGGGCGGTAGTTCTAATGGATATACACAGTTAGAAGTTACTATAGATACTGACACCACTCAGTCATTTAATATTGGCACACAGTCCGACAACGATATTATGTTTTTTGTCGATGCTACTGAATTAGTTCGTTTTGATAGCTCTACCCAGAGGGTTGGTATTGGCACATCTACACCATCTACTTTACTTGATGTTGATGGAGTTATTACTGCAACCGGTGGCAATTCTACACAATGGAATACAGCTTATGGATGGGGTAATCATGCTACAGCCGGATATATCACTGCCGTTATTGCCGGTACTGGTATTTCTGGCGGTGGTACTAGTGGCGATGTGACAATCAATATAGATAATACAGTGATTCAAAGCGGAGATAACATTAGTCTATTAAATAATGATGCCGGATATTTAACATCTCTTAGTGGCATTACCGTTATTGCTAATACCGGTTATTTTGATGTTATATCATTTAATGTTGATGATGAGTCTATTCTAACAAAGGGTCAAATTAGTTGGGATGATACTGAAGGCACGATGGATATTGGCCTTACAGATAATACCAGTATTCATATTGGTGAACATAGATTTTTTAGAATAAGAAATCAAACAGGCGACACTCTTTATAAGGGGCAAGTGGTTTATGCTACTGGCGTTCACGAAAATGGATTGATATCTCCGTCTAAATATGTTGCGGACGGAACGATTCGTGAAGTAAGATTTATGGGTGTTGTGCTGGAAGATGTTAACAATCAAAACAATGGTTATGTAATAGATTTTGGTCATTTAGAAAATATGGATCTTGATGGTAGTGCAACAAATTATGCGGTGGGTGACGAAACTTGGAGTGCTGGCGATATTCTTTATGTTCATCCAACAGTTGCCGGTAAGTTAACTAAAAATGAACCTAAACACGGTATTAGTGTTGCTATAATTCTTGATGTCGGTAATGGCGGTGGTAATGGGCGTATGTTTGTGCGACCTAACAGTTATGGCCACCTTGATGATAATCATGACGTTGCGGTAAGCGGTGCTACAAACGGTCAGTTTTTGCAATACAACAGTATTACAGATTACTGGGTTCCTAGTAGTAGTGGGAATTTTACAACACTACAGGTTAATGGTACGCTTGTTCCTACTGGAGTTGGTACAAGTAATTATGTAACCAAATGGACGGGTACAAATAGTATAGGAAATAGTGTTGTTTATGATAATGGAACAAATGTTGGAATTGGAACATCTTCGCCATCTGTAAAATTACACGTTGCAGGAGCTATTAAAACAGATAGCTATATTGATTTTGGTAGTACTACAAATGGTTATATTGGTGGACAAACAGCAGACACACTAACCTACCAAGCTGATTCTCATAGATTTTGGAATGAAGCAAAAACAGTAGAATACGTAACCTTTAATACTACTAGCGTTGTATTCAACGACGGTGGAGCTAATCGTGACTTTAGGGTGGAAGGCGATACTGACACTAATTTACTATTTACAGATGCTAGCACAGACAGAGTAGGAATTAGCACATCAGTCCCAGATGTTAGATTACAACTTAACGAATCTGTAGTAGACGATAATACATATGTTTACGATACAAACGCCTGTATGATTGTACATCCAACCGGCACATCGACCACATCATTAAATGATCCAAAAGAAATATTCTATCTTGCTAGACAAGGAACTACCGGCCAAGCTTATGGCGCTGCTGCCGCATTTAGTTTATCTAGATATGAAAACTCCTCAACTAATTCTAGAACAAGATTAGATATTGATCTTGCACATGGTACATTTTTGAATAGCAAGACCAAAGTAATAACTATGCGTAGTGACGGCGATGTTGGTATTGGAACGGATTCGCCAACTGCTAAATTACATGTCAATGCAGCTGGAGTATCTAGTTTTAGAGTTGAATCAACACAATCATATACATATGCTACTCTTAAGCATAATAGTCCTAATCAGTGGGCATATTTAGAATTTAACAACGATGGTGTAAATAGAGCATTTTTGCAACAAAACGGTACAACTACAACCAATTGGGGTGGTCCAAATGCTTTAAGTATGTATAACTACGCTGGACCTTTGGTATTTGGAACAAATACAGCATCGACATTTATAGAAAGAATGGCTATAGATGTTTCTGGTAATATTACTATCAATGACGGCGGATTAAATTCAGATTTTAGAGTAGAAGGAGACACAGACGCTAATTTACTATTTACAGATGCTAGCACAGACAGGGTTGGTATTGGAACGGCTACACCAACAAGACAATTACACACTGCTGGTAGTACAGCATTAATAGCTGACGGTAGTGCTTATGAACTAGAGATTAGTGCTAGCGCCGCTACTTTTGGAGGAAATAGACTCCAATTATTAGGTACAGAAACAGTATTCAATCAAGCTGGTGGAAACTATGATTTCAGAGTAGAGGGAGATACTTTAGATTATCTGTTGCACACAGACGCTAGTAAAGATGAAGTTGTTATACATAACGCCATTGGCTATGGACTTAACTACGCAACATCAGAAGGTTGGGTACAGGCCACTGGAACTCCAACAACATCTCAAGTTGGATATTATGGTGGTAATTTTGCGGCCAACGGCGCTGCTGAAAATTATGTTGACTATTCGGATTTACCAAATGGATTAAGAGGGCTTGTGTGGCAATCAAGGGATAATGGCACAGACTATTCTGCTGATGGCGGTTGGGGTAAAGAAATTAGTGGATTAGACCCAAATAAAACCTATGTTAGCATTGTTTATTTTAGAAGAGTTGGCTCATCAACAACTGGTACTTTTTACCATGGGTGCAAAGGAACTAATACTCTCAACTTAAATGGTACAACCAATACAAATCCATATTTCCACGCTTGGGGCATGGCTAATTTTCCACAAGATGTTTGGTGTGTATCAATAGGAATTATTCATGCTAATAACGATACTATTTCTGCTAATACTGGATTTGGCGGTATTTATAGATTAGATACTGGCGAAAAAATTTACAATTTGTCTACAGATTACAAAATGGCCGCATCAGCCACCATCCAAACTCATAGAACATATCTATATTACGATGCTGTTGGTGATACGGATGCTGATTGGTGCTGGCCCGGATTTTACGAAGTTACTGCTGATTCTATAGTTAATCTACTTAATACCATATTATATGATCATTTTAGTGGTAGAGATATTACAATTAATGAGGGCGGTGGAAATTTTGATTTCAGAGTAGAGGGCGACACCGATGAAAATCTTATTTCTGTAGATGCTAGTACAGATAGAGTTGGCATAGGAATATTAGTTCCACAAGCAAAACTAGACGTTAATGGTAGCGTTAGGGCCAATAATATTGTTACCCTTGGTAGTGGCTCTATTCCACTTCCAAGAAAACCAATAGAATTATTAAATCCAACAAACATAGCTGAATTAACAATTAATGATAGTTATACTTTTCCAACATCAGATGGATCTGCTGATCAAGTTCTTGTTACTGATGGTTCTGGAAATGTATCATGGACTAATATAGCTTCAGCTGCTTTAAATCAAACAGTAAATGGTAGACTGACGCTAGAGAGCGGAGTTCCAATTAGTACAACGGATCAAACCGCAAAAACAACACTGTATTTTACGCCGCATCTTGGCAATCAAATTGCTCTTTACAGCGGGTCATCGTGGAGCATTTATAGTTTTAGCGAATTAAGCTTAAGTTTAAGTGGATATACAGCAAATACTAATTATGATATATTTATCTATGATAATGGTGGAACATTAACGCTTGAAAGCACAGCTTGGACAAACGGCACAACAAGAGCAACATCTTTAGTTATACAGGACGGAGTTTATGTCAAGAGCGGAGCTACTACACGAAGATATTTAGGAACAATAAGAATTACAGGAACAACTGGGCAGTGTGAAGATAGCGCCAGTACAAGATTTCTATGGAATTATTATAATCAAGCACAAAGACCATTATACGCAACCAAGGTATTAAATCATACATACACTAGTGCAACTATTAGACCTTGGGGCAATGTAACCACGGTTGGTGAGACAAGATATCAATTTGTACTTGGACTGTCTTCACTAACCACACACTATCATCGTAATTGGTCTAGGATTATGTACGTTGGTTTAGCTTTAGATTCTACAACAACGTCTAACGCATTAACATACAATCAAAATACAGCGGGTCTTTATAGTCATATGGCTGCATATAATGTATATCCTTCTGATGGGTATCATTATATCCAAGCTGTTGAATACACTGACAGTGCTGCTGGCGCGTCTTATTCAGTAACAATAGATGGTACTATTTTAGGTTAAACAATGATCTCAATACTACATGAAAAAATTAATACAGTCCTCCCTATTTGCGGCGTTGCTGATAACGGCGACGGATCGTACAGGGTAGATTACATCGATCAACCAAATACTGAACAACTACAGTTAGTAAACGCTATACTTGAATCTTGGCCACTAGAAAAAGCCAAACTAGAAAAAATAGAGACTGTTGATCAAGAATGGCAAAACACATTAAATGCTGGCTGGACTACGCCTTATGGCTGGAAGCTAGGCGTCACGACCCAAGACGTTGCTTTGCTAAATGGCAACTTTACATTAGCAAAAGAAGCAGCAAATCTTGGAATTACAGATCCGGTTTTTGTTATAGATACCGATGGGGAATCTCATGAATTTAATTTGCAAGATCTTACTATGCTAATGTTACAATATGGCCAAGCTAGGGCAAATTTAAGCTCACAAGACGCAGCCAAACGTAAAGCTATTAAAAGTGCCACAACACTAGAAGAATTAAACAATTTATAAGGAGAATTTATTATGTCATTACCAATACTAAACGCTGTAGATCCAACAGTAATTCCAGCCAAAACTTACGACCGTGTTTGGGTCGAAGAAATAGTAATTCGCGCTCCCGATCCTAATGGGGATGTAAACGGTGAAGTAAAATTACATAAATATGGTCTTTTCGATGGGGTAGCAGAACTTGATCCTAATGGTGGTCAATGGATTAGGGTAGATAATATGTTGGCAAAATCTAGCGAAGATGCTGATCTACAAGCTGCTATATCAGCATTATTGGCGTATGTTGGCAAAGTTGGAGTTGAGAATAATATCATCTCAATGTAATTATGATATATTTGCCCCATCGCGCGGTCTTTATACATGTTCCTAGAACTGGCGGTAATTCTATAACTAATGCCATAGCATCTTCATGCGCTGGAAATAATGTAGATATAGTAGTATCCACAGTTCAAGATTGGCGTAACTTATACATTCTAAATAGACACATACCCGCCCGCTTTTTGTCTAAAAGGATAGACGAATGGGATAAACTATTTAAGTTTGCTGTATATAGACCAGAAGAAGAAAGGCTGGCATCATTAAAAAAATTAATAGAGCGGGATAAAGCAAACAATACTTATTTATCCCATGTCTGTGGGCCAGAATGGAAAAAAGTTTTAACAGACCCTGTAATCGAAGCCAATACAATATCAGTATGGAAAGAGCAAACAATAGATTTTTTTACCAAAGGCGATAATGGCGAGGATTTAGGCGTAGAAATATATAATTTCAATGAATTGCATGAAAAATGGCCGGAAATATGTGATAAATGTAAAATACCTAGATGTAATCTACCGCATTTAAATAGTGCTTAAAATGAAGCTCTATTTGTCCGCAATATGGTGTATACTACAGTAGGCAGGAGATACTATGTTTTGTGATCATCCTTTTTGCGACATGCCAATGACATCATTTGTCTTGTATGTTGTTGAAAATGGTGAGATATTTTATTTTATAATGGAGATTCAGCAATCTGAAGGCTTTATATTAGATATTAATCAGACGGATAATATCATATTAGAAATACAGGCCGCAAGTAATCTTGAATTAGAAATACAACAATACAATCCCTTTATTTTAGAGATCAATTCTATAGATAACCTTAATCTGTTTATACAACAAATGAATAATTTCACTGCCAATATTGAAGCTTCTAGTATATTTACACTAGATATTAATCAGCGAGCTTTCGTTACGGGAGAATTACAGCAAATTAATACTTTTACTATAGATGTCAAATCTTCTAGCGTATTTAATATAGATATTCAAGAGGTAGGATTTTTCAATATCATAAGGTAACAATTATGGCAAGTCAAATACATGTTGGTGACGTTGGAACGCAATTAATAATGACCGTAAAAGATGATGGTGCAATAGTTAATATTTCATCAGCCTCAACTTTAGATGTAATTATTAAAAAACCAGATGGTGTTAATTATACCAAGGGTGGTCAATTATATACAGATGGCACCGATGGTAAAATGTATTATACATCTGTATCTGGAGATTTTAATTCTGCTGGCAATTACAAATTGCAAGGCAGAGTCGTGTTAGCAAGCGGTACATATTATACAAGCGTTTCCGATTTTAAGGTTTATTGCAACCTATAAGGAGTTTTTTATGTCTTGGCAAGGCGAAATGACAACCATGGTTAGAACTTTAATTAGTGATGTTGATTCAACTAATTATACATATTCTAACGAAAGACTAGAAACTGCGATCTTGGTGGCGGCGCAGATTGTTCTAACAGAAATTGATTTTGAAAATACTTATACCGTAGATGTAGAACAATGCTATTTGCGTCCAGACCCAACAGATCCAACTACTGGCTTGTCTACAGTAAATAAAGATGATGCGTTTATCAATTTAGTATCTTTGAAAACAGCATGTTTTATTATGTCTAGTGAAATGAAAACCCAAGCATTAAACGCCGTGAGGGTTAGTGATGGCCCAAGCAGTATTGATTATACTGCCGTTGCTAATCACATTAGATATCTTTATGAGTACGCATGTAAGACATATGAAGAATATGCATTTAATTATGCTGCCGGAAATAATGCCGTTGGCAAGGCCATACTTAGTCCTTATGCCCCCGGCAGTGATGTAGTTTACAGATATAGCAATACTAATAGTTTTCGTCAATACATGAGATAGGAGTACACAAATTATGGCCGATGTTTTACAAAAAATAATTAGCGGCAATGAATACAAAAATGGTACAGTGATTGTATCTATAGATAAATTGGGTATTATTACTAATCATACTATAGCGCCTTTGTATAATAGCATTTCACAAATACCAGTACAAACCGGTATTTTAGACACAAGGTTCGATGATGTTAGATACTATAGTGGTGATTCGCCATCATAACTTGTAGAAAGTCATTAATATGGTATCTATACCACAAACTGTTTTTACTAAATATAGTGAATTTGCAGACGCCATGATGTCAGATTTTGGCACCAGTTGCAAATTAGTATATGTGGATAAGATTGAAGTATTGAGTAATGGTGCCGTACCAAATCCTAAACAACGTAAACTGATGAATATACACGATTCTGCCGATGGGGGATTTAATCGTGGCAGTACGTCATTTAAGACAGTTGAAGTTACAGAAGATATTACTTTACGTGTTTATTGGGATAAGAAAGACTTTAAAAGATTTGGAAATATTGAAGTACCAGATGGTTCTATTATGACAATTGGACACTATGCCGATATGTTGAAAGTCAATAGGGCTACATCTCTTTTAATCGCTACAAATATTACTGGACACGCCGAATGGAAATTTACAAAAAATGCAGAACCAATAATTCATGGATTAGATCAGGATTATTTTATGTGCTTTTGGAGTAGGTCATAATGTTAAGCGGAAATTTAACTATTACTGATAGTAAGTTGTTTAGTGATGAAGCCGGTAAGGCATTTGCAGAGCTTGTTGATAAAAATGCTAACAATATATCAAGACTAGTTAAGGGCAATGTTGTTAATATTGTGCGCGCGTCATTATATGATTCTACAACCATAAAAAGCTTGGTTAATGGAGTTTTGCGTGATGATTTTGGTTTAACTTCCAGTATGTCTACTGCGGCTGTAACACAGATTTTAATTTATATTAGTAGTAATATTGAAGTACAAATTAAAAAGAGTGGCAAATATTCAAAAGTAATATTGCACATTATTGGCGATAAAGATATAGCCAATATTGCCAATTTATCTAGCGGTTCATTTGAAAGTAAAGGGGGTTCTGTGCCGTGGTTATATTGGTTATTAACCCGTGGCACCGAAGTGGTTATTGGTGATTTTTGGCTTTTCGCAGGGGCTATTGGAAGGACCAGATCTGGCGGCAATAAAATCATGAAAAAGATAGAATCAACCGGTCGTGATCCATTTCGTGTAGATCCATCACATGCCGGTACAATTGATGATAATTTTATTACACGGGCAATAGAAAGTGTGTCCAAAGACATATTAGATGCAGTAGCAGAATCCACCATTGGAGCATTATCATGAGCTTGAGAGGCATAACTAATTTTGGTGATGCAACTGTAATTAATCAAGTTAGAGAAAATTTGATTTCTATGTTTGACTATGGACTATTAGAAAAGGGCGCATATATTAATGTAGAAATTCCCACAACTGGAATATATGGTGGAAATGATCACCAGCTGAGATTAGTTAATGACCCCAGATATAACTCCGGTCAAGTTTGGCAAAGTTTCAGATCAAATTGGGTATGGGAAAGCGGACTTGGAGCATTAACAAGCAATGATAACGCATACCCCGGAGTTTCTGGCGTGTATGTAAATAATACATTTTATCCCACATCTACCACTGGCGCATATGCACATCATATTAATCATCCATTAGGTCGTGTTATATTTGACACCGCCATTGACACAGATTCTACTGTAACTTGTGAATATAGCTATAAATACGTCAATGTAACTAGAGCGGATGGTTTAGAGTGGTTTAAGCAAATACAAACAAAATCTGAGAGATCAGATAATACTAATTTTATCAATAATAGTGGCGAATGGAGTATATTAGGCGACAATAGACTCCAATTGCCGACTATTGGCGTAGAATTAGTAAATTCAAGGAAAATGGCCCCTCACGCATTAGGTGGGGGGCAGCGTATATATACGGACTATTTATTTCATTGCGTGGCTGAAGATGCGTATACGCGAGATTCTCTAATGGACATTGTAAGCTTCCAGAACGACAAGAGTATTAAATCTTACGATTTAAATGCAATTGCCGCAAATGACGCATTTCCATTAGATTACAGGGGCGTTCCAGTATCAGGTGCTTTATTATATGATCAAATTATTAATGCATATCAAGGTAGACATATAAAATTAATGGGTATTGCGGCTGATTCTGTATATTCAATGAGTCCAGACATACATATTGGCACAATGAAATTAACTACGGAAATGATCGTTTTTGGCGTATAAATTATTAATTCAACCCCCTTTTTCGGAGTAATTTACTATGGCATATCCAAGCAATACCAATTTTAGGGTATTTTACGCAACACAGGCTGTTGCGATAGGAGATATTGGTGCAAGTGGAGTACAAGATAGTTATAGTGGCAGTAGCGTAATAACTGGCACTGACTCACTTATGATTGCACACGGACTACAATCTATTGGAGTTACAACCAACTTTAATCTTGAGCAGATTTTTGAACTTGGTCAGTTAGCTCTTTATGAAAATTATGAAGAAGTACCAGATATTGAAGTTACATTTGAAAAGGTTCTTGACGGTTATTCACTTATATATCAT